>Ga0209697_10004801_pt1 | contig 17267 bp, 13 predicted proteins | sample AliMusrvi5mmetaG_FD_184115 | JGI IMG/M metagenome (GOLD analysis project Ga0209697, IMG submission 184115) | Freshwater lake bacterial and archeal communities from Alinen Mustajarvi, Finland, to study Microbial Dark Matter (Phase II) - Alinen... | ecosystem: Environmental > Aquatic > Freshwater...
GATTGGGCGCATTCGTATATCGTGGCCCCCCTGCTCGCGGCTGGCGCGGACGTGAACGCGCGCGACAAGAATGGCCGGACCGCCCTGCACTTCGCGGTCGATCCGCTGCTCAACATCCCGCTCGTCGAGCTCCTCCTGGAAAATGGCGCGAACCCGGCTCTGGCGGATAACAACGGGGTCACCCCGATCGCGAAGGCGCGACTGCTCGGCTTCGAGGACATCGCCATCGCGATGGAGAAAAAGACGGGAAGCCCGGAGCCGTTCCGGTTCCCTCAGCCTTTGGAAGCAGACTCAACGCGTTCACGAGAGGAGCAGAAGGCAGACCTTTTTGTTCTTCCTATTTTGCTTGCGAACGGGCACCCGCCTGGAAGATCCGATGACGCCCAGTCCGGGAACGAGAACGGGGCACGCGGGGAACTCAGCCGGATGTTTGGAATCCACGATGCCGACGGACTCCGTGAGGAGATCCGGATGCTCGAAGAATTCCAGCCGCGCTTGTGCAGGGCCGGCGATCTGCCCGCCGGGGTGGCCAGCGAAAAGTTCGAGGGCATGCTCAAGGCCGCCGCTTGGAAAATCCATGCCTCCTGCAAAAAGGAAACGCAGGACGAGGCCGCGTGGACGCACGCGCACATCATTTACTTGGCGGGGCTGGGCGTCACCGCCGGATTCCTTGGGCCCGAGGAAGGGGAAAGGCTCGCGAAAAATGCCGCCAAAGTCGTCGGCGGAAGGTTTTCCTCCTGGCCGGAATTTGCGCGGAGCTTCGTTCTCGGCGCGGAGTTCCACAACGGGTGGGAAGCGGACCGCTACAAAAATATCTGCGACCGCATTTGCGAAGCCGGAATTCCCTGGCCGTGAAAATCTCTGTCAAAGTTGTCCCTGGTGCCTCGCGCAGCGAAATCGTCGGCTGGCTGGGCGAAGACCTGAAGGTCCGGATCCAGGCACCCGCCAACGATGGCAAAGCCAACGACGCGCTCTGCGAGTTTCTCGCCTCGGAATTCGGCCTGCCTGCGCGGTCGGTCCAGATCGCCTCCGGGTTTTCCTCGCGGAAAAAGATCGTCGAGGCCGACGGGTTCTCGCAGGAAGCGCTCGAGAAGTTCGGCAACCGAGCCTTGCCCAAGCTCTGAAGTCAGACTTTGCAGGGCATCCCTCCCTCAAGTTCGAAGAACGGCGAAACGGGATCTGCGTGGTTCGGATCGGGGAGATCCTCATACCAAGCACACGGTGAAAATGGTATAACGTCACGGCGCGAAAGAGGAGTTCAATGGAGGGCGGTCACTCCTGGCCGCCTTTTTCCGAACGACAAGCAGGGCAAGAGTGCCCTGCCTCCTTTGGCTTGTCGCGTGTCGCCAATTCAACCGATTTCGTCGGAGAACTGGTATCAGAGCCATCGGCTTGCGCGCTTTATGCGTGCTGAGCAGCTTCCCGTCTGCCAAGCGCGATGGCGCTCAGGATCATCTAGGGGATGAGCTACCTTTGTGCCAGCGGGTGATCTGCAAGTGACGGAAACAGTTGGTGAGGCCTCGGCGATTCGTCGCTGTTAAACTTGTGGTGGCGGGCGCATAAATCCTGTTTAAAAATGGAACATGCGTCCTCGGCGTATCTGTCGGCCCGACGACTCAGCTTTCCGGTCGTCAGTTGCTCCTCGAAGGCGACCATAGTGCGGCCCAGTTCGTGAGCAATCGACCTGCGCTGATACTCCTTCCCGATGTCCTCATCGACAACGATCCGGGCGCGGTCATGGAAAATGTAGGCCAGAGCCTTCGGCGGGGCGCCGAAGACGGCACGCGAAGGCGCGTGCGCTCCCCGGAATACTCCGCGCCGCGCTTTCTCTGAAGCGCGAGATTTTCGGGCCAGAGACCAGATATTCGCGTCGCCAAAAGGCTTGCGCCCTCGACATTCCCGTCGCGTTCAGCCACCATGGCCGCGGGAAAAAATGCTCCGGAATGAAATCGTCGGGCAGACGCCTGCGGTATTCCGACAGCGGTTTCCTATCCGAAAGGCGATTGTATGATTCTCGATATTGTTCTGAGGAATTGGGGGTATTTGGCGGTGCTGGTTCCGGCGGCGGTGCTGGTCTATGCGTCGGTGGTTTCCGTTGGCGGCAAGCAAATCGCCCTGCTCGAACGCCGGTGGTTCGGCCACAAGATGCCGCAGGGACGGGTGGTGGCTCTCGGCAACGAGGTCGGCATCCAGGCGCGCACGCTCGGCCCCGGATTGCACTTCCTGATCCCGTTCATCTACAAGGCGACGAAAAGCGAGTTCACCGAAATCAGCGAAAATGAAATCGGGCTGATCGAGTCGGTGGACGGTTCGCCGATTCCGGCGGGAAGGATCTTTGCCGCCGTTGTGGAGGGTCACAATTCGTTTCAGGACGGCGAGGTATTCATAAAAAACGGGGGGCAGAAGGGGCCGCAGATCGAGGTGCTTCCTCCCGGAAAATACCGCATCAACCCCTACCTGTTCCGGCTGACCAAGGGCCGGGTCACGGAGATCAAGAACCTTGAAATCGGCATCGTGGAGTCGGTGGACGGAGCCGCCATCCCTGAAGGGAGAATTTTCGCCCAGGCGATCGGCGGGCATTCGTCGTTTCAAAACGGCGACGCCTTCATCAACAACGGAGGCCAGAAGGGACCGCAAATCGAAATCATCCCTCCCGGCAACTACCGCATCAACCCCCGCCTGTTCAAGGTGACCATCGGCGCCGCCACAAAAATCAACGAAGGGGAAATCGGGCTCGTCGAATCCGCCGATGGGTCAACGATTCCCGCAGGCCGGATTTTCGCGACCGTCGTGCCCGGCCACAACTCGTTCCAGTCGGGACAGGACTTCATTGCGAACGGCGGCCAGAAAGGCCCTCAGACCGAGATCCTGCCGCCGGGAGTTTACCGCATCCATCCCAACCTTTTCAAAATCACCAACACCGTGGCTGTCGTGATCGCCAAGGGGGAAGTCGGCATGGTGACCGCCCAGGATGGCGCTCCGATCCCGATGGGGCGGCTGCTCGCCCAGAGCGTGCCCGGACACTCGAACTATGAGAACGGCGAAGCGTTCCTGGCGAATGGGGGCCAAAAAGGCCCGCAGATCGACGTGCTCCTGCCCGGCACCTACCGCATCAACCTGAATCTCTTTCAAATCCAGATCGCTCCCGCGAGCGTCATCGAATCCAACAAGGTCGGCCTCGTCACCGCGCTGGACGGCATTCCCCTGCCGGAGCGGGAATACGTCGCCAGCCCCGTCACCGGCCATAACGATTACCAGGACGGCTCCGCCTTTCTGACCAAGCAGGGCCAGCGCGGCCCGCAGTTAGATGTCCTGCGGCCGGGAACGTATTACATCAACCCGTTCATGTTCAGCGTGGCGCTCGACGATGTCGCCGTCATCGAACGCGGGCAGGTCGGCGTGATCGTTTCCAACGTCGGCGAGGATCCCACGGAGGAAATGAGGAAGCGCCTCGGCTCGTCGCAGACCGGTGCAACCGAGGAGGAGGGCAAGGAAAAATACGTCGTGCCGCAGGGGTTCCGCGGCATCCAGGAAGAGGTGGCCGGCCCCGGACGCTACTACCTCAACCGGCAGGCGTTCATGGCCTACGTCATCGATACGACGAACATCACGATCGACTGGGATGACCAGAAAGACACCCGCTTCGACCAGTTGACCGTCATCTCGAAGGACGGCTTCCCGATCCAGGTCGCCGTGAAAGTCGTGATCCGAGTCCGCCCGGACCAGGCACCCTACATGGTCGCCAAGGTCGGCTCGATCGACAACCTGATCCAGCACGTCATCCACCCGATGATCGATTCGTCGTTCCGCAACCAGGCCTCGACGGCCTCGGCGATGAACTTTCTCCAGAGCCGCTCGGAAGAGCAGGCCAAGGCGGAGAGCCGTGCCCGCGTCGATCTCGAAAAATACCATGTCGAATGCGTTTCGGTCCTGATCTGCCAGATCAAGCTCCCCGAAGAACTGATGGTGACGCAAACCAAGCGGATCATCGCCGAACAGCAGCAGGAGATGTATAAGATGGAGCAGAAGTCGCAAGCCGAGCGCACCGAGATGGAGAAGATGCGGGCCACGGCGGACCAGCAGCCCATCCTGGTGGCATCGGAAATCGCCGTGAAGGTGGCCACGCAAAAAAAGACCGAGATGATCACCCTCGCCGAAGGCTCGGCCGAGGCCAAAGCCCTCGAGGGCAGCGGCGAGGGCAAGAGGTTGAAGGCCATCGGCGACGGCGAAGCCTCGAAAATTGCCGCGATCGGCGAGGCCACCGCCCAAGCCTACAGCAAACAGCAGGAGGCCATCGGCGAAGAAGCGATCAAGCAGATCAAAATCGTGGAACTGATTTCCTCCGCCGTCGAAAGCGGCCACATCAAGATCGTCCCCGACGTTCTGGTCACGGGCGGCGGCAGCGCCGGCGACGGATTGATGGGGATCGTCACGAAGCTGCTGCCGGGAGTCGATATTCCCGGCCTCCTGACTAAGCGAGGAACGCCCGCGCCCGAAACCGCTTCGAAAGTGCCGATCAGCGGGTAAACCTTTTCAAACCGCTTTTTTGCACCCGTCGTTTCTGTTAAATCGGCAGAAACAAACACGGTGTCCCCCCGCACGATAATCCAAAACTTTCGCACCAGATTGAAAGATTCCGTTGGGGCGGGAGAGTAGAGTCATGGCATGCGGATCACCCCGCACACGAACCATGAAATACAATTCTCTCGCCATCGATAACGCCGAATCCCTCGTCTTCGGATCCGCCCCGAAACCCCTGACTACCCGCTCCGGCATGGTCATCGGCGGCGGGCAGGTCTATCCGGAACTCAACTTCACGCTGCCGTCGATGAACATCACGGCGGACACCATGCCGCGCGTGCTAGAACATTATAAAGAGATCATCAACGGCGCGCTGCTCCGGGCCGCCGACCTCGAAGCCAACGGCGTGGTGATCGAATTCGAGACGCTCCCGCCGATGACCGAGTTCCCCGAGTGGGGCCTCGCCATCGCGCGCATCCTCCTCGATTCGATGCGGAAATACGAGACCGCCTACGGGCTAAAATCCGTCCTCCGCATGACGCCGAACGACAACCGCGAGTTCGTGCGCCCGCCGAAAATGCGCGACGGATATTTCCTCGACCGGATGATCCAGCTTTTCGAAAGCTCCGCTGCCGAGGGGGCCGAATTGCTCAGCATCGAGTCCGTCGGCGGAAAAGAGCTGCACGACGACGCGCTGGTCAACGGCGACATCGCGGCGGTCATTTTCTCCCAATGCTGCGTCGGCGCCCGCGACATGAAATTCCTCTGGGGCACGATCAGCGAGATTGCGGCCCGGCACGGGGTCCATGCGGCCGGCGACACCGCCTGCGGGTTCGCCAACACAGCGATGGTTCTCGCCGAGCAAAAAATGATCCCGCGCGTTTTCGCCGCGGTCGTCCGCGCGGTCAGCGCCGTGCGCTCGCTGGTGGCCTACGAAAACGGCGCGGTCGGGCCCGGCAAGGACTGCGGTTACGAAAACCCGTTCCTCAAGGCGATTACCGGGTTCCCGATGGCCATGGAAGGAAAGACATCCGCCTGCGCGCACCTCAGCCCGCTCGGCAACATCGCCGCAGCCACCTGCGACACCTGGTCGAACGAGTCGGTGCAGAACATCAAGCTCCTCGGCGGCATGGCCCCGACCTGCTACATGGAACAGCTCATCTATGACACCCGCCTCATGAACGAGGCGGCCAAGGACGGCATAGACGGCATCGCCACCTACCAGCGCTGGACCGTCCGCTCGGATGCGGGCCTCGACCCCCAAGCCTATATCCTCACCCCGACGAACATCATCCGCATCGCGAAGGCGATCGTCTCCGCCAAGGACCACTACCGCGCCGGCTGCGCCGCCGCCCTCGAAGCCATCGCAGTCCTCCGCGAAGGGAGCGAGTCCGGAAGCCTCCACATCATCGAACGCGAAAAGGAATGGCTCGAAAACCTCGAGGAGTCGGTCGGCGAGCTGCCGGAAAAGGAAGACGACTTCATCGCCGACCAGCTGGCGCTCGCGGACAAGGAAAAATTCCTTGCGGCGGAATACGGGCTCTGAGCCTGGGCTCACCGCATCTCAGGGCGCACGGGGAGATTTCGCCGAACTCAACGGGATAAAAGTGCGGGAGCGTTTCCTGCGGACGGCGCCCGGCGGAATTTTGAAGTGGCGGCTGAAGAGGCGAGCGAGGTGGAACTCGTCGCCGAGCCCGCACCGGGGCGCGATCTCCTTGAGGGTAAGAGCGGTGGTGAGCAGGAGATCCCTCGCCGCGGCCAGCCGGATCAGCCGGAGGTCTTCCATCGGCGTGCGGCCTGTCAGGGCGCAATTTCAGCCAAAGATAAGCAATTCCAGCCATTGCCGACAATCGTGGAGTGGGGTATGCAAACAATCATGAGTGTAAAAATCGGCTTTGTCGGCGTAGGGGCGATGGGGCAATGCGCGCATCTAAGGAATTACGTGACGGTGCCGGAGTGCGAGGTTGTCGCGCTGGCCGAGCCCCGCGCGAAGCTGCGCGAGGCGGTGGCGCGGAAATACGGCGTCGCGCGCACCTACGCGACCGGGGAAGAGATGATCGCAAACGAGAAGCTCGACGGGATCGTGGCCTCGCAGCCATTCGACCGCCACGGGCAGATCATCACCCCGCTCTACCGGTCGGGGCTTCCGATTTTCACCGAGAAGCCGCTGGCGGCATCGGTCGAGGTCGGCCGGAAGATGCTCGCGGCCCTGGAGGCGAGCGGATCCTGGCACATGGTCGGATACCACAAGCGCAGCGATCCCGCCATGATGTGGGCGAAGGCCGAGATCGAACGGCTCCGGGCCACCGGGGAATTGGGCAGGATGAAATACGTCCGGCTCGTCATGCCCGCCGGGGACTGGATCGCGGGAGGTTTCACCGACCTGATCACCAGCGACGAGCAGGTGCCCGCGATTCCGGGCGACGTGGACGAAGGCTGGGACTCGCCGCACATCCAGTTCGTGAATTACTACATCCACCAAGTCAACCTGCTGCGCCACCTGTTCGGCGAGCCGTATCAGGTGACATTTGCTGACAAGTCGGGCGTGCTGTTCGTGGCGGAGAGCGCCGGAGGCGTCACCGGCACCATCGAGCTGTCGCCTTATCAGACCAGCATCGACTGGCAGGAAAGCGCGCTGGTGTGTTTCGAAAAAGGATGGATCAGGATCGAGCTGCCGGCGCCGCTCGCGTCAAACCGTCCGGGCCAAGTCACGGCGTTTCGCGATCCCGGGGGCGGAACCGAGCCCGCGACGACGACACCCACGCTTCCATGGGTTCACGCGATGCGGCAGCAGGCGATCAATTTCGTCCGCGCTATCAGAGGCGAGATCAAGCCGCCTTGCGAGGCCGTCGAGGCGCTCGAAGACCTCGAGATCGCAGCCCAATACATCGACCGCCGGAAAGGAGCCTGAGCCATGCCTGTCAAATGGAGAAAAACCTGGATCGCCGACGAGGGCTACGAATCTGCGGGAGTCTTCGATGTCAACGGCGACGGGCAGCCGGATATTGTCAGCGGCGGGTTTTGGTATGAAGGGCCGGATTTCCGCAAGAAGCACGTCATCGGCGAACCGCTCCGGTCCGGCGAATATTACGATGATTTTTCGACCATCGCGCTGGACGTGAACGGCGACGGCCGCATGGATTTCATCACCGGCGGCTGGTGGGGCAACACGATCCGTTGGCGGGAAAACACCGGCAAAGACTGGCCGGAACACGTCATCGCCGAGGTCGGCAATGTCGAGACGACCCGCGGCTGGGACATCGATGGCGACGGGGTCATCGAGATCCTGCCGAACACGCCCGGCAATCCGGAGGTCGCGTATTACAAGCTGGTCACCGACTCAAGCGGCAAGGGCACCGGCCGGTTCCGCAAAGTTTTGGTCCATCGTTTTGCCGAAGGGAGCCAGGGCCATGGCCTCGGCTGCGGAGACGTGGCGGGCAACGGGCGCATGGACATCCTCCTCGCCAAAGGCTGGCTCGAAGCGCCGGAGAATCCGGAGGCAGGGACGTGGGTCTGGCACGAGGATTTCCCGGATCCGCCGTGGGGCTGGTCGGCGAGCATCCCGATGCTGGTCGCGGACGTGAACGGCGACGGTCGCAACGAGGTCATCACCGGAAATGCCCACGGCTACGGCCTGTGGTGGAGCGAGTGGAAATTTGTGAATGGCAAGCGTGACTGGACGCACCACCCGATCGACCCCTTCCACGCGCAGTATCACGACCTGCAGTGGGCCGACATCGACGGCGACGGGCTATGCGAGCTGGTGAGCGGCAAGCGCCACCGCGCGCATTGCGGCAACGAACCCGGCGAGTGGGACCATCTCGGCATCTACTATTTCAAATGGACCGGCGAGGGGTTCTCCAAGCAAATTGTGGACTACGGCCCGATTGGCACAGGCAAGGGTTGCGGCATCCATTTTGCCGTGGCCGATTTGAACGGGGACGGTCGTCCGGAAATCATCGCCCCCGGCAAGGAAGGGCTCTATGTTTTCTACAACGAAGGCAAGGAAGGCGATCCGTTGTGAGCCTCACGGCCGCGACCGGAAAATCTTGTCGTCCGTCGAATGGTCGAGCGTCGCGCCGGGCTCGACGATTTGGAATCGCTCGGAATCCCAGCGGCCTGAGAGCAGGTCTTTGAGAAGCGAGGGGTCTCCGGGGATGCGCTCAAATTTCCACCCGAGCGCCTTGGCAGCGGCTTCGGCTTCGGCGGCCTTTTCATCCGCGCCCGGCGTGCCGAGGTCGAGATAGACGGCCCGCCCGTGCTGCGCCCAGTTGGCTTTCGTCGATTCGATCAGGAACTCCACGTCGTCGGGCTCGAACTTTTCCGAGTATTCGGCGCGGAGGGATTCCAGCCGGCGGGGGTCGGGGCAGCGGTCCGCTTTCATCCAGCCGGGCGTGTAATAATACGAATCTGGAGCGGCCGCCTGCTGGCACGCGAACTTTTCCTTGGTGCCCATGAAGACCGTCATGCAGTCGTGTCCGCGGGGGATCACAAGGCGGTGGCGGCCCGCGCGAAGCCCGGCCGTGCCGCGCCCGCAGAGCGCGTAGGCGAGGGCCACCGCATCGATGTCGTCCCGCGCGTCGAACGCGTCGATCTCCGCCTGCACCGCTTTCCGGAGGTTGTCCGGATGGTCGTGGAGGCCGACTTCCAGATACCGCGTCTCCAGGATTTGCGGGGACTTTCCGCCGTGCAGCGTGATCTCATCCTCAAAAACCCGGCAGGCGATCAGCCCGAGGCGCGGCGAGGAGCTCATCAGAAAATCCTGCTGCTCACTTGGTCTCGCCGACAAGACCGAGGGCGAGGTCCACCGCGCTGGCGGCATCGGCGCTGTAGCCATCCGCGCCGATCTCGTTCGAATAATCCTGTGTGACCGGGGCTCCGCCGATGATGATCTTCACGTCCTTGAGGCCGGCGGCGCGGATGGCTTCGACGGTCGATTTCATGGCGGGCATGGTCGTGGTGAGCAGGGCGGAAAGGGCGACCACCGAGGCGTTGCTTTCCTTGATGGCGGCGATGAATTTTTCCGGGGGAACATTGGTGCCGACATCCACGACGCCGAAATTCGCGCCTTTGAGCATCATGGCGACCAGGTTTTTGCCGATGTCGTGGAGGTCGCCCTGGACGGTGCCGATGACGACGGTGTTCTTGGGCTTGATGCCGGCCTGGGCGAGGAGAGGCTCGAGCAATGCCATCGACTCTTTCATCGCGCGGGCGGCGATCAGCATCTCCGGGACGAACACCTCGTTGTTCTTGAATTTTTCGCCGATGGCGCTCATTCCCGGGACGAGCCCCTTTTCGACGATATCGAGAGGTTTCATTCCTTCGTCCAGAAGCGTCTGGGTCAGGGCTTTGGCGTCGTTGCGTTTTCCTTTTTCAACTGCGAGGGAGAGGTCGGCGAGGTGGGACATGGTATGGTTTTGGAACGGGGGGCAGCCTAGCGGCCCGGAGCGGCGGGGTCTTGTGTTCAGGGCGGATTCTTTTGTGTTTTCGGTGTCCGCAGGAAGCCGTCGCGGTATTGCTTCGGCGTCTCATTTTTCAGTTTTTGGAAGACGTGGGTGAAGTAACTCTGGTCGCAGAACCCGCATTCGGCGGCGATCTCTGCCATCGAGAGTTCAGTGCCCCGGAGGAGCTCACAGGCCCGGCCGACACGGGCCTCGCGGACCAACTCCGTGAACGATCGCCCGGTGCGCTCGTGCAGGAGCTCGGCCAGATGCGATGGCGAGACCCCGGCTTTGCGCGCCACGTCGGCCCTCGCCAGCGGGCCCGCGCATTCCTCGCGGATGATTTGCAGCGCGCGTGCGACGATGGATGGAAGGGCGGCGCTTTGGTGGAGTTCGACGGTTTCGAAAATCCTGACAACCGATGCCCTGAGCCAGCGGGCGAGGTGCTCGTCATCGTCGATACCCGCCAGCTCGGTGAGATGCTGGAAGCGCAGCCCGAGGACTTCCGTCTGGGATGCGCCGGCCTCGACGGCCGCGCGCGACATCATGACGATGAGCTCGAGCAGCAGGCCTTTGAGAAGCTCGCTCCGCTGCGCGCCCGCACTGTAGATATGCACGAGCAAAAGGTTGATGATCCGGGTCGCCTCCTTCCGGTCCCCGCGCCGGATCGAGGAAAGCAGCGCCGGCTCCTCGTAGAGGTAGAGCTCCCGGATGCGATCAAAAGGAAAACAGGGATCGAGAAAAACCGGCGGAAAGTCGTTGTTCTGCACGAGAAAAATGGGCGTCGCCGCTCAAAATAGTCGCCGGGCACGGCATTCGAAAGCCGAAAACAACAGGCGACGTTTCCCCAATAATACGGGGTCCCGAATGGCGCTGGCGGGTTTGGGATGCTGCCCATTCAGGGCAGGATACATGCTGTGGCAAATACCCAGGGCGGCATCTGCTTTGCAGATTTGCCCTGGGCTGTTGGACGCAGCCCCGTTGGGGCTTAACGGCATTCGCACATTCGGGGTCAGTCCCGCGTATTGACGCCCAGCATTTCGTCGAGGGAAATTTTCGAGAGGTCGGCGGCCCTGAGGGCGGCACCGGGATGTGAGGCGGCGCTTCCCACGGCGAGCACGGGCATGCCGGCGGCGAGCCCCGCATCAACGCCGGCATCGGCATCTTCCACCACGAGACAATGGTCGGGCGGAACGCCGAGTTGCTTTCCGGCGAGGGTGAACACTTCGGGATCCGGCTTCGATTTCGAGATGTGGGTCCCGTCAACAACCGCGTCAAAAGTTTTGTCCAGGCCGATGGCGACAAGGATCGGGCCGGCGTTTTTGCTGGAGGAGCCGATCGCGATTTTGATGCCGCGGTCGCTGAGTCCCTCGATCGCTTGCTTCACGCCGGGCAGGATGTCCGCGGGGGAGAGCGCTTTGAGCGATTCGCGGTAGATCGTGTTTTTGCGTGTCGCCATCTCCTCCTTCTCGGAGGCGGAGTAGCCGCGGGAGGCTTTCTCCAACAGGATGTCCAGCGACTCCATCCGGCTCACCCCCCGCAGGCGCTCGTTGTCCTCGCGGGTGAACGGGATCCCCTCGGCGTCGGCCAGTTGCTTCCACGCCAGGAAATGGAACTCGTCGGTGGAGACGATCACTCCATCGAGATCAAAGATGACAGCTTGTATTTTTTTCATGGGTATTTTTCTGGGTTCCAATCAACTGGGGATCGTGGATGGCGCGGTGACGCTGAGCTTGTCGGCCAGCGCGTGGGCTTTTCCGTTGAGGATGACCTGTGCGCCGCCCTGCGCATGGGAGCCGTCCACTTCCATCCGGCACGAGTCGGGGGTGATGGTCAATGTCAAAACATAGCCCCGAAAAACGACGCGGAGCGACACCGATTTCCATTTCGCCGGGAGGCGGGGTTCGACGACGAGTCCCTCGGGGCGGAACTGGATGCCGCAGAAGCCGTGGGCTGCGACCATCCATGCTCCGCCGTTCGCGGCCGGATGTGTGCCCCCGATATAGAGCGTCCCGACATACTGTTTGGAGTCGCCGGTGAGATCGACCGTGGCGGTTTTGAGAAAATATTTGTAGGCGAAGTCCATGCGGCCGGTTTCCGCCGCCACGAGCGCATAGACGCAGGCGCTGAGGCTGGATCCGTGCTCCGTCCGGGGCTCGTAGAAATCCCAGTTCGCGCGTTTCACCTCCTTGCTGAACCGCTCCCCGAGCAGGTGTGTCAGCAGCACGGTGTCCGCCTGCTTGAGGATTTGGGTGGTTGTCGCGAGGCCGCTGCCGCCGCCGAGATATTCGGCGGGATCGAGGATGCGCGACTTGAGATCTTCGAGCGAGCAGTCCTCCAGTTTCAGGTAGCCATCGAACTGTTCGATGACCTTGGTTTCCAGATCAGGCTGCGGAAGGCGGATTTTTGCGGCGAAGTCCGCGAGCCGGGCCTCTTCCGCCTCGCAAAATACGAGCCGCTCCGCGAGCGCGGCAAATGACTGCGGATCCTCTTCGCGGAGGAGGCTGGCCGCCTCGATCGTGGCCTCGACGGCATATTGGGCCAGGTAGTTCGTGTAGGCATTGTTGGCGACGCGCTCGTGATACTCGTCGGGCCCGGTGACATCGAGCAGCACATACTCGTCGGCAGTCGTCCGCTTGTAGGCGTAGGAGAAGAAAAACCGCGCGCACTCGAGCATGACCTCCCAGCCGCCCTCCCTCAACAAGCCGAGGTCGCCGGTGTTTTGAATATATTTCCAGACCGCCCAGGCGACGTCACCGCTGATGTGAATCTGCTTGTCGCGGAAATAGGTCCGCATCGGGCGGTTGGTGAACACATCGGTGATGTTGAAAAGCGTGCAGGCATCGTATCCGCCCTCCTGGCCTTCCCACGGGTAGTAGGCACCCGCGAAGCCATACTCGGCGGCTTTCGCTTTCGCCCCCGCGAGCGTGTGGATGCGGTAGCGCACGAGATTGCGCGCGACCTCGGGGAAGGCCGCCAGAAAAAACGGGAACATGAAAATCTCGGTGTCCCAAAAGATCGCCCCTTTGTAAACTTGGCCGGAGAGCGCCCGTGCCGGAATCGATAGGTGCTCGGAATGGAACGGTGCGGCGGAGAGGAGCTGATACAGGCTGTATCGCAGCGCATGCTGGCCCTCTGCATCGCCTTCGATGATGACATCGGCCCGCTCCCAGCGCCCGTTCCAGACAGCTTCATGGGCGACAAGTAAGCCGGAATACCCGGTGGCGGCCGCATGTGAGGCACAAGCAAACGCGGCCTCTTCGAGCGGCCTGTCGCAGGCGTCAAGTGAGGAGTAAACCGCAACATATTTCAGCAGTTCGAAAGTCGCCTCCCCCGCGACGCGGAAGGCCCAGCGGCGGAGCGTTCCATCCACGGATGAGGATTGCGCGGGCACAGATGCTGTCAGATCGCAAACCTCCGCCACAGCGACCCCGCTGCCCTTTTCATGAGTCTTGGCCGTCAGGAGGACGGCATCACCACGTTGCGCGGGGGCGAGGTTTTCGAGATGCGGGCCGTTGAGATCCCAGATGCGCTCGTCGATCCCGGATTCCAGCGTGATCTCCGCATCTCCGTTGACCTGCACCGTGTAGCGCATGGCCATGAGGTTCACGTCTGCCGCGCTCAGAAAACGCTCCGCTCTGATGGAGACCTCCGCTCCATCGACGGTGAAGCGCGTCTCGCGATGATGCACCGCGGCGCGCATGTCGAGACGCTGGCAGTGAGCGGACGGTTCGATCTGGAGCGGATTGAGCCAGGCACCGTTGACCGCGACACGGGTGTAGAAGCCGTTAGGAGCATTGACCGGCTCGCGCCAGGCGTCCCCCACCCTGTCGTAGAGGCCGGGCAGAAGGATGCCGGCTTTTTCGTCCGGGCCGAACTCCTCCAGCGTGCCGCGATATCCCATGAGGCCATTCCCCAGCAGGAACAGATTCCCGTGGTGCGTGACGCTTTCTGCGGACCAGCCTTCCGACGAGACCGACCACTCTTTCCGTGAGGTGGCACTCATGCTTGGTAGTTGCCCTCGATGACCTTTCCCGCCGCCAGCGGGTGTGCTTTATCGCCGATCTTCATGAGCGCACCGGCCTGGCCCTTGCCGGAAACCTCGACGCGGTAGCGGCCTGCGCCGGCCGCGAACTTCAGCCGCCACCCGCGGTATTGGAGAGGGAAGCGGATCTGCTTCCACGCTTCCGGCAAGGCGGGCTGGAAGTAGAGGTGGTCTTCCCGCGCGCGCATGCCCATGAAGCCCGGGATCGCCATCTGCCACACGGCTCCCAGCGCGGCGGCGTGGAGGCCGTCTTTGGTGGCATTGCGCAGGTTGTCGAGGTCGATCCCCGCCGCGCGGCGGAAATAGTCGTAGGCTTCGCGGGGGTGCCCGATGATGGCAGCGATGATCGAGTGCGTGTTGTAGCTCAGCGAGGAGACGTGAAGCGTCTTCGGCTCGTAGAACTCGTAGCCGCGCTTGATCTCTTCGCGGGTGAAGTTGTCTTCGAGCAGATACATGGCCAGCACGATGTCGGCCTGCTTGATGACCTGCACCTCGCCGCGTTTCTTCCAATACTCGGCGACGGTCATATTGGAAATATCCTCGGACTTCCTTTTGAGAAAGAACGCATCCTGCAGCGGGACGCCCGGGTGACCGGGAACCTCGGGGATGTTGATCTTCGCGGCCACCGCAGCCCATTCGTCGATCTCGCCGTCGATAAGCCCGAGTTTGGCTGCGGTGGCATCCGCCGCACCGGGGGCCTTTTCCTCAGCCGCGTTCCACCAGCGGTTGCTGATCTCGAGGCCGCGGCGCGCCATCAGGCAGGTGTATCCGTTGTCGGGACCGTGCTCCGCGGCCTCGTCGGGGCCGACGGTGGCTTCCAAGTGGCAGAGGCCGGCGTCGTCGCGCCTGAGTTGAGAAACCCAGAAGCGCGCGGTTTCGGCCAGCACTTCCAGCCCCTCGTGGCACATGAACGTCTCGTCGCCGGTCGATCGCGCATACTGGTCGAACGCGTAAACGATGTCGGCGTTTTGGTGCCAGAGGTATTTATACAGGCCCCAAGGCGCCTGCTCTTCGCCGAAGTCGGCGTCGCCCTGCCACGGGAAGACGGCCCCTTTGCCTCCGACCAGCGCGGCGTTCTTTCGGGCACCGGGCAACGTTTTACAGCGGAAGGCGAGCAGGTTGCGCGCGACGCCGGGGGCGCAGAACTGGTAGAACGGGAGCAGGAAAATTTCGCCGTCCCAGAAATAGAGGCCGTTGTAGCGGTTGTAGGCGAAGCAGCGGGCGGGAACGCTCAGGTTGTCCGCGTGAAACGGCGCGACTTGGAGCAGGCTGAAAATCCCGAAGCGGACGAGAACCTGGTCGTGGGCCGATCCGTCGATCTCGATGTCGGAATCCTTCCAGCGCGCCGACCAGACCTCTTTCTGCGCCGCCACGAGCCCGTCGAAACCGGCGGCATCCGCTTCGTCGAGAATCTTCCCTGCGGCCGCGGCGGGATCGGCCACGCCCGCGTCACGGGTTGTCACGACGGCGGTGGTGCGGACCCAGGAATTCGTCCGGCCTTCGAGCACTTTGCTCCTGCCGCTCTGCGAAACCATCCCGGCCCTGCTTGTGGAACTGAGCGCTCCCTCGCCGGAGAGCCGGCTGGAGAATGCGATCTTGTGGCCGCTGCCTTCGGTTTTCACCACCCCGCCGGCGGAGTTGCCGCTGGAATTGGTTTGGAGGATTTCGAAATGCGGGCAGGGCAGATGGGCTTTGGCCGGGTCGCCGCAGCGGAAGAGCGTTTTCTGGGCGATGTCGTAATCCCAGAAAATCTCCGCCTCTCCGGACCAGTTCACCGGCTCGATCTCGATCTTCTGCACCGCGAGGTTGGGGGTCTTCGCGGAGAGGAAGCGGGTGAAACGGATTTTTGTGGTGCGCCCTTTCTCTTTGTTGCTCCAGACCACCTCGCGATCCAGGATGCCGGTGCGCATGTCGAGCGAGTGCCTGTAGGAATCGATGATGCCGGCCGTGAGGCAGAACCCGTCGCCGTCCAGCACGATCCACGCCGCGAAGAGTTCGGGCAAGGCGACCATCTGACGGGAATCCCAGGGATAGTCGTGGACCACGAGTTCGCGGGCCACCGGAGGCAGCTTGGAGAAAACTCCACCCAAGTAACCTTCGCGGCAGGAAGGCGCTGCGGTGTCCACCTCCTCGCGATAACCGCGAATCCCCATATACCCGTTGGACTGGGTAAATATGGTTTCATAATAGGAGCTTTTTTCCGGCTCCCATCCGGTTTGCGCCAGCACCCAAGGGTCTCCGGATGCATACCACGCTTCGATCCCGGCTTCCTGTTTCATGCGCTTTTGTTCTGCGAAATGGATCCCGTCAGGGGGCTGCCGTTGCTTTGCCGTGTTCCTGAACGAAGGGGATGAGCAGGTCGAGCGACGGCTCGACCATCCCGCCGTGGTTCAGCCCTTTGAGCTCCTGCAATTCCGTGGACTTGTGCCCGGCGATCTTCATCATCCGCCAGAGGTAGGCATTTTCCTCGTAGCGCCCCAGCAGTTCGAGTTCCCGGTCCCCGGTGATGAGGAGCATCGGCGGGGCATCCGCGCGGACGTGAAAAAGCGGGGCCATCTCGTCGATCAACGGCTGCTTGTCGCTGATGCCGCGTTCTTTTCTGACGGTAAAATGCGTGATCGCCTGGCCGCTGAGCGGAATCAGCCCGGCGATGCGGTTGGCATCCACCCCGTGCGCGGCCAGATAGTGTTTGTCCAAGCCCAGCATCAGGGCGAGGTAGCCGCCGGCGGAGTGGCCGGTAACGAAGATCCTGTCGGGCGATCCCCCGAATTTTTCGATGTTCTTGAACACCCAGGCGACCGCTGCCGCCGCGTCCTCGACGTAGGCTGGCGATTTCGCTCCAGGGCTGAGGCGGTAGTCGATCGCCGCGACGGCGAACCCCTGGTTCTTCAGCTTCGTGGGAAAAAAACGGCTCCCCTCCGTCAGCCCGCCTCCGTGAATCCAAACCACCGTGGAGTAGCCCTTCGTGTTCTCGGGGTAGTAGAGGTCGAGCCGGCACGCCTCCCGCATGGCGTCCGTCGCCCCGGGCTCCTCGCGATAAAGAATGTTCTCGGCGGTCTTGTAGTGCCGCTGATCCCCGCTCGCGGCTTCCGGCGCGGCTTCCAAGGCCAGCCAGGGAACCAGAAGGCCCAGAAGGGCGGGAAAAATTCGGCGAGGGAGGAAGGCTTTCATAGGCGGAAAATGATTCCGGTGGAACCGGGCTGGGTCATCCCGCCAGAATGCCCGCCCGCTTCCAAACAAAGGATGGCTTTACGTAAATC
>Ga0209697_10004804_pt1 | contig 17260 bp, 13 predicted proteins | sample AliMusrvi5mmetaG_FD_184115 | JGI IMG/M metagenome (GOLD analysis project Ga0209697, IMG submission 184115) | Freshwater lake bacterial and archeal communities from Alinen Mustajarvi, Finland, to study Microbial Dark Matter (Phase II) - Alinen... | ecosystem: Environmental > Aquatic > Freshwater...
CGCCAAGGGCATCGATTTCGCGCACGATGTGGCCCTTGGCCAACCCACCAATCGCCGGATTGCAGGACATCTGGGCGATGGTGTCGAGGTTCTGGGTCAAGACGGCCACTTGGGCACCCAGTCGTGCCGCAGCCATGGCGGCTTCGACCCCGGCATGGCCGGCACCGATCACAATCACATCGTAACTCTTGGGGTATCGAAACATCGCGGGACGCGCACCATAACCAGCCACCACCGGCACTCAAGCTTGGAAAGCGCCCGTGTTCCACATGGAACATTTTTCATTCCACCCGGTCCAAAATCCCGGTCGTGGCTCGTGGCAGCAGTTCGTCCAGAGAAAACTCCAGGCGTTCACTGCGGCTCGCCAGGATGACCCTGGGGACTTTGAATTCCGCCATGACCTGCCGGCAGGCACCGCACGGAGAAACCGGCTGCCGGGTATCCGCGACGACCGCCAGCGCGAGGAACTCCCGCGCCCCCGCCGCGATGGCGGCACCGATGGCCACCCGTTCCGCGCACTGGGTGAGTCCATAGGAAAGGTTTTCGACGTTGCAACCGGAGAAAATCCGGCCATCGGACGCCATGAGGGCAGCCCCCACGGTGAATCCCGAATACGGCGCGTAAGCCTGTTCGCGTGTGAGCCAGGCGGCGGTCACCAATTCGTCCCAATCCATGGGTTCAGCCTAGTTGGCTTTACTGCGGACGGAAGCCTAAAAATTCCGGCTTGGCCCGGGAAAAATCCTTGCGCCTGCGGTGATACTCCGCAAATTTAGCGGCACAACGTTACCACTCTGGCACCTCTCCGGCGTTCCCGCCTGATATTTCCCTTCGTCCGACCATGATCCGTCCCGCCTCCAGCCTGCTTGATTTCATCGGCTCACCCGTGAATCAATCCCTCACCCCGGAGCGGAAGATCGGGCTATTTTCGCAGATGGTCCGGATCCGCCGCTTCGAGCAAGTCGGCCTCAAATACTACCAAGCCGGAAAAATCGGCGGTTTTCTCCACCTTTACATTGGCCAGGAAGCGGTGGCGGTGGGCACGATTTCGCTGGCGGGTCCGGATGACCATTTCATCACTGCTTACCGCGACCACGGCCATGCGCTGGCGGTTGGCATGGGCATGAATGAATGCATGGCGGAGATGTTCGGCAAACAAACCGGTTGCTCGAAGGGCAAGGGCGGATCGATGCATTTCTTCGCTCCCGACAAGAATTTCTGGGGTGGCCATGGCATTGTCGCCGGCCAAACGCCGCTGGGTCTTGGTCTCGCCTACGGACTCAAGTACCTCGGTCGGGAAGGATGCTGTGTTTGTTATCTCGGGGATGGTGCCACGAATCAGGGCGCGTTTCATGAATCGCTGAATCTCGCGGCCCTGTTCGAGATCCCTGTTGTGTATGTGATCGAAAACAACGGCTATTCGATGGGAACTTCTCAGGAACGCTCATCTTCCTACACCACCTGCCTTGCCGAGCGGGCCGAGGCCTACGACATCGATTGGGACCTGATCGATGGTGCCGATATCTACCAAGTCCGGGCGAAAACCCACCTCGCCATGGAGCGCGCCCGCAAACAGCACAAGCCCACCCTGCTCGAGATCGACACCTATCGCTACTATGGTCATAGTATTGCCGACGCCAATCACAAGAAATACCGCACGCCCGAGGAAATCGAGTTCTACAAGCAGTATCACGATCCGATCGCGGTGTTCCGCCGCAAGCTGCTGGCAGAAGGCGTGCTGACGGAAGACACAGCGGCCGCCATCAACAAAGCCGCCGCCGAGGAGGCTGCGGCTGCGGTAAGATTCGCGGAGGAATCGCCCGCGCCAACGGTGGCCGACATTGGCACCGACGTGTATTGGGAATGTGACCACCACACGCCAGCTTCGGCAATTGGCCGCCATTTTTTCAACGATTGACCCCCAGCATCCATTTTCATGTCCCGCATTCTCACCTACCGTGAAGCTCTCCGCGAAGGCCTCGATGAGGAATTGGCCCGCGACCCGAACGTCGTGATCATGGGCGAGGAAGTCGCCCAATACAACGGTGCCTACAAGGTGACTGAAGGCCTGTGGAAAAAATGGGGGGACAAGCGGGTGGTGGATACCCCGATTTCCGAAGCGGGGTTTATCGGAATGGGAATTGGCGCCTCATTGCTTGGTGTTCGACCGGTCATGGAGTTGATGTTCTGGTCGTTCCACTCCGTGGCTTTTGACCAACTCGTCAACAATGCCGCCTGTGTCCGCTACATGTCCGGCGGCTTGTGCCATTGTCCGATTGTCGTGCGCGGTCCGGCCAACGGTGGCACAGGTGTTGGTGCCACCCATTCGCACGTTCCCGAAGCCTTGTTCGCCGCATTTCCCGGCCTCAAAGTCTGCGCGCCCGCAACTCCGGCCGATGCCAAGGGACTCATTAAAGCCGCCATCCGTGACAACGATCCGGTTTACGTCATGGAAAATACCCTGCTTTATGGCAACTCCGGCGAGGTGCCGGATCCCGCCGACGGCGATTTCGTCATCCCGCTCGGCTTGGCCGACATCAAACGCGAGGGCTCGGATCTTTCCCTCATCGCCCATGGCCGCTCGGTCATCCACTCGCTCGCCGCGGCCGACATCCTCCAAGCGGAGCACGGCATCAACGTCGAGGTGCTGGACCTCCGTTCCATCCGCCCGCTGGATCTGGACGCCATCCTTAAGACCGTGATGAAAACCAACCGGGTGATTCTCGTCGATGAATCCAAGCCCTTCGGCGGAGTGTCCGCCATGGTTGCCATGCTCATCCAGGAACACGCCTTCGATTATCTGGATGCGCCGATCAAACGGGTTTGCACCCTCGACGCCCCGGCAATATATTCACCACACATTGAGAATGAACAACTTCCGAATCCAAGGCGGATCGTGGAAAAGGTCTTGGGCATGCCGTAAGGGGACATTTTTCGTCTCTCCGCCAAGACCGCAAAATTTCCCGTCAGGCAAATCCGTGTTTTTTTGCCTCTTTTTCATTGCCATCGGTGCCAGGGATTCTAGCATTCCGGCCATGTCAAAGCTTTTGATTACAGCCGTAGCGGTCACAGCCCTTGCCGTAGCCATGAATTCCTGCTGTTGCCTGTTCTGAATTTTTATCTAACCAACCAATCCACACTAATCATGAAAAAACTCGCACTTATCCTATCGCTGGCTGCCGTTTCCCTCGGCTTTTCCTCATGTTGTTCGATGTTCGGCATCGGATCCCAAGCGATGTACCACAAGGAGACCAAGCAGGTCAAAGCCTGTGGTTATGATATTGTGACCGAGCAGGTGGTCACTCGCGGTGATGCCAAGAGCGGCAAGGGCGGCATGGTTCAAACCATCGAGAAGCGAGTGCCGCGTTACAAGACCGTCAACGTATGGGTTCGTGATTCCTGCGGCCCCTGCGTGCGCCTTTATTGCCCGAAGAAAGATTGCTGCGGCACCACTTCCGAGTCCACCCGCGTGCTGGCCAGCGCCCAAGGTTCGGTCGGCAGTCCGAATCTCGGCCTGATTCCGACCATGAAACCCATCGCTCCTTGAACGACACACCCGCTTGATTTTCAAAGCGCGGAGGAGGATACCACTCCCCGCGCTTTGTCGTTTCCACCGTCTTCACGAAAACCTTGCTTTGCGTCCGAGTTTTCCATTCCAACACTCATTCCCAACTCCGCCATGTCCGTAAACATCGTAATGCCCAAGCTGTCGGATACCATGACCGAAGGCACCCTGGTCAAATGGCACAAGAAAGTCGGCGATCCGGTGGAAATCGGTGAGATTATTGCCGAAATCGAAACCGACAAAGCCACCATGGAAATGGAAGCTTTCGACGATGGCATCCTTACGGAAATCCTGGTTCCAGAGGGGAACAAAGCGCCGATTGGAGCCATCCTCGCTGTCCTCAACGGGGCTTGTGCATCCCCGCCTCAAGCACCGGAGCAAACCACCGTTGCCTCGCTCCCGCTCCCCTCAGCCCTTGTCGAGCAACCTGCCGGAAAATCCGCGCCCTTTGTCCCGCCAACGCTCACCGCATCCCTACCTGCCGGAATGCGTGTCATGGCCTCACCTTTAGCGCGCAAAATCGCCGCCGATCTGAGTGTGGATCTATCCACGGTCACCGGCACAGGCCCGGCCGGTCGGATCACCAGAAGCGACGTTGAAACCGCAACCGTCGTCATTGCCACCTCCGCACCTCCACCATCAACTGAAGCTGTGGCTGCGGCGGCTCTCGTCGCATCTCTCAAATCCAAACCCGTCATTGCGCCACCACTGCCACCACTCGTGCCCCAAGCCATTGTTCCGTTGGCCAAACCCGGCGACGAGATCATCGAACTCACCACCATACGCAAGATCATCGCCTCGCGACTGATCACATCCAAGACCACCATTCCCCATTTCTATCTGCATCTTGAAATCGACGCCGCCCCGCTTGTTTCCCTGCGCCGGCAAATCAACGAACAAGCCGAACACACTCACGGCAACAAATACTCGGTCAACGATTTCATCCTCAAGGCGGTCATCGATGCCGCGCTTGCGGTGCCCGCTGTCAACGCCTCCTTTGCCGGCGATCATATTGTCAGATATCAACACATCGGTTTGTCCATCGCGGTTGCCGTTGAAGACGGTCTCGTCACACCCGTGATCAAGGAAGCGGAAACCAAATCCATGTTAGCCATTTCACAAGCCGTCAAGGATTTCGCCCTCCGTGCCAAAGACAAGAAACTCAAGCCGGATGAATTCGACGGCGGCACCATCACCGTTTCCAATCTGGGCGCATGGGGCATCGAATCCTTCGACGCGATCATCAACCCGCCACAAGCGGCCATCCTATCCGTCGGTGCCGCCATCGAAAAACCCGTGGTCAAAAACGGCCAAGTCGTCCCTGGGTTGCGCATGAACCTCGGACTCTCTTGCGACCACCGGGTCGTCGATGGCGCTCTTGGCGCAAAATTCCTCAAGCAAATCAAGGACTTCCTTGAAAAACCCGCCCTGATGCTCCTCTAGGATTTTCCGCCAAATTCCTCAGACTCCCATCCATGAATTGGCAATTTTTCGCCCGTTCTCATGATTTCAGATGATGAATTGCTTATTTTTGATTTCATAAGATCTTCTTCTTCATGGTGTGAACAAACTTTCAAAAAGGGTGTTCCTCACACTCCCACAGGCCGTTCCACGGGATGAACAACATGGTTGGTAAGGCGCATGGACTGAGGATAAACCGTGGTTTCCACCGTTGCTGATGCTTTTATTGCGAGCTGTTCGGAGGTTGTTCGCATGCTTTTCGCGGTTTCTTGGAATTCAGGGAATTCAGGGAATCGGGATTGCAATCAGTCCGCCGATCACCTTGAGTAGTGCCTCTGCCGCCTGAATCGGCATCATCCCACACCCAATCAAAAGTCTAACATCCCCAATCCAATCCCATGAAAATCAGCAACAACAAGTTCACCAATGAAGAAGTAGTCCTCGATTTCCACGAATATGAAACCTGCGAATTCACCAATTGTCGTTTCGTCGTTCTTGGTTACGGTGCCTTTGCCTTGAACAAATGTGAGGTCAAGAACTGCGAATTCACCTTCGCCGGTCCCGCTGCCAGCGTCATCCAAACGATGGCCACCATCTATAACAGCCTCGGCGATCAGGGCCAACAACTCATCGAAGGGACCTTCAGCCAGATCCGCAACGCCACGGTGAACAAGCCGGCATAACCCGCTCGCCATGATCCATCCGTCTCCACAATCCGCACGCCCGGTTCCAGCCTTGATTCCGTCATTTTTACTAGGTCTGGGTCTGTTGGCTACCAACGTGTCCATTGCGGAAGATGTGCGCCTGTCGTCGCTCGATTTGTCCCACGTCCAGCAGGGCAGGGAAAAACCGAAGGCCGATCACTCGGTGGAAGGCAAGCCAATGCGCATTGCCGGCCAGGAATTCACCCATGGCTTGGGCACCCATGGGCCGAGTGCCGTGCACGTCAACCTGCAGGGCGGCAGCACACGTTTCACCGCCAAGGTCGGCATCGATGACGAAGGCCAAGCCAAACCGCAACAAAAGGGTAGCGCGGAGTTCATCATCGAAGGTGACGGCAAGGTCCTGTGGTGCAGCCCGATCATGCGCGGCGGCATGCCCGCCCAGCCGGTGGACGTCGATCTAACAGGCGTGAAAATGCTGGCGCTACGGGTGGACGACGGCTTTGACGGCCCCGACCGTGATCATGCGGATTGGGCGGAAGCATCGTTCCGGGTGACCGGCACCAAACCGATGACGGTAGCCGCGCCTCCGACACCGTCGCGCTGGGTGCTGGGCGAGGGGTTGACCACTGTTTGGCCGGTGACCAAGGACGTGCGCCTGCCGCATGCCGATTTCATCGAACAAGGAGGCTTGCGCGTCGGCCAAGTGGTTAGCTACCGGATAGATTCCAAACGTGTGCTCTCGCTGAAACGCAGCGTGATTTGGCCCGGCCTGCGCAAGGGGAAAAACGGCATGTTTGATGGCGTCATCAACCATTATGACGCGCAGGAAAACGAACCCGCCATCACGGTCGATGGCTCACCGCTCGGACCGGTAAGCGTAGTCCGGGTTCTGCTGGATGGAACTCTGACCATCCAGGGCACGGCCGCCAAGGATCTGTTAGTCACCCGCTGCGAGTTTCCCAGCCCGACATTGTGGACGGCCATTGACCGCTGGACCGTTCACAACGCGGGCAAGACAGCCCGCAAGGTGGAAGTGCCGCAACAGACAACACGGCTTATCACGGACAGCCCGTATGGCGTCAATGTCACCGAAGTCAGTTGTACCGCGCCGGCATCCACGATGCTCGCTCCGGGCAAGGAAATGACGTTTGCCGTGTTGTTCCGCGGCCACTTGGAGAAGGATCCGCTGGAAAAGCTCGACATTGCCGCCGAGGAAAGCGCGCGCCGGAGTTATGTCTCCGCGCTCCAACGCGACCTGCGCCTCGAAACACCCGTACCGGAACTTGATAGAGCGTTCGCCTTCTGCAAACTGCGAGTCGCCGAGGCCATCAACGCGACCCGCAACGGCATGATGCTCGCGCCCGGCGGACTCGCCTATTACGCCGCCGCATGGTGCAACGACAACGTCGAATATGCCGGTCCGTTTTTCCCCTTCCTCGGTGATGCCAACGGCAACCAGGCGTCACTCGATACCTACCGGCTGTTCCAGAAACACATGCAGCCAAACTATAAACTGATTCCCTCATCGCTTTACTCCGAAGGGATAGGTCTCGGTGGCGGTGACGGCGACCGCGGCGATGCCGCGATGTATGCCTACGGCTGCTCACGTTTCTGCCTTGCACGCGGCGACAAGCCCATCGCCGAAGAGTTATGGCCCGCCATCGCCTGGTGCCTTGAGTACTCGAAACGCCAGATGAATCCCGAGGGAGTCATCGCATCCAACACCGATGAACTCGAAGGCCGCCTGCCCACCGGCAAGGCGAATCTATCAACATCCTCGCTCTGTTACGGCGGATTGCGCTCCGCCGCCGATCTCGGCCGCGCCCTGGGCAAGGATGCCGAGGCCCGCGCCTACGACCAGCAGGCCGATACCCTGGCCAAGGCCATCGACAAATACTTCGGCGCCCAGGTCGAGGGTTTCAACACCTATCGTTATTATGATGGCAACGACGTTTTGCGCTCGTGGATCTGCCTGCCGCTTTGCATGGGCCTGATGGATCGCCGCGATGGCACCATCGCCGCCCTGTTTTCGCCCCGCTTGTGGACTTCCGACGGCCTCGCCACCCAGGCGGGCGAGACGGCTTTTTGGGACCGCTCCACGCTCTACGGTTTGCGCGGAGTTTTCCAAGCGGGCGAAACCACCACTGCTTTGCGCTATCTGACGGCCTACACCGGGCGGCGCCTGTTAGGAGATCACGTGCCATATCCCGTCGAGGCCTGGCCGGAGGGCGACCAGCGCCACCTGTCATCCGAAAGCGGGCTCTATTGCCGCATCTTCACCGAAGGCCTTTTCGGCCTGCGCCCCACCGGGCTTGACAGTTTCCGCTGCACCCCGCGCCTGCCGGACGGCTGGCCGCGCATGGCCCTGCGCTCGGTGCGCGCCTTCAACCACAACTTCGATGTGATCGTCGAACGCCAAGACCAAGGGCTGCGCCTTACCGTCACCCAGGACGGCAAAACCGTCGCCGGAAAAGACCTGGCCCCCGGACAATCCGCCGATGTGCGCCTGCCCTAGGCGTGATGGTCCGCGAGTCTCCCCACTAACTTCATGCAGCTTGTGTGACCGGAACGAGTTCGAATCCCATTTGTTTGGCGAGTATTTTGAGGTTTTTTTCGCGTTTCCGCTCCACGCCGGGGTTGCTCTTGAATGCCTCCTTTTCGTCGTAGGCCCGCCCACTTCGGATCATTGAGTAGATGATCCTTGCCAGCTTGTGGGCCGTGGCCGTGATGCCTTCCGCTTTGCCAAGACGCCCTTTCATTCGGCGAGAGTATTGTCCCATCTGGCATTTGGCGTTTTGCAATCCGTAGGCAGCAAGACGCAACGCGGCGGCAATCCGGTTATTGCTCTTGCGCGTGCGGCAGCTCAACACGCGCCCGCCGCTGATGCGGTTGTTCGGACACACCGCCAGCCACGCGCAAAAACCATCCGCACTCTTGAAGGATTCGAGCAGACTCTCGCGAGTGCCAATCTCGCTCATCAGCGCGATAATGACGCCGCTGTTGACGCCGGCGATGCGGGTGAGATCCACTCCGAAAAATCGCTCGCTCTCGGCCTTGTAATCCATCATCACGGCATTCTTGCCCAGCCTCTTGGCTTTGACCTTGCCGCCTCCGGCGGCGCCATCATCGTTTTCTTCCGGCGTGGGACGTGAGGCTTGCGCCGCTTTGCCAATCAGGGCGACCTGACGGGTGACCTCTTGGTCGATCCGGGCCATGCGCTTGCGCATTTCGTCAAGCTGCTCCTGCAAATCACGCAGCACAAAGAGATATTCAGGACGGTAATCCCCATCCAGTGCCGCGACGACCTCTTCCTTTGACGCCTTGCAACGACGGTCACGCAAAGCGGCGAGAACCTCCGGATCGCGCTGACCGTCAAGAATCGCGCGGATGATGTCGCGGGCACTTTGGCCGTCGATGTCGCTAAACACATGCTGGAGCTTGAGATTCATTTCGGTGAGAACCTTCTGGATGCGCAGCATCAGACGAGACGATTCGGCAACCATCCCGTCGCGGTGCCGAACCAGATAACGCAACTGCAGCACTTCCTGCTCCGGACGGAACGAGCCGCTGAGCAGTCCAGCGGCGTGAAGCTGTTGGAGCCACTGCGCGTCGCAGACATCGGTCTTCTTGCCGGGCACGCCTTTGACGTGTTTGGCGTTGACCAGAAACACGCGGATGCCCGCCTGCTCGACCATGTCGTAGCAGTTCACCCAGTAGTTGCCCGTGCTTTCCATGGCCACGGTCGTCACGCCGCACTCCTTGAGCCAATCGCACAATTCGCGCAGGCCGGTGGTGAAACTGGTGAATGTCCTGACCGGCTCGGCGCAGCGATCTGGCGGCACCGCCGCCACAATCTCGGCGGCTCCGATGTCGATACCTCCGGCGTCCGGGTGGGTCTGGGTGTTGATTTGGTGCTGGGTCTTGCTGGCCTTGTCGCGACGCTTCCGGCCTTTGGCTCCTTGCAGGCTTGCTTTTTTGGGGTCTGGTTTCATTGTTGTGGCGGTTGCTTGGTTTGCGGAAGGGCGATCGACGTATGGAAAATTTGACACTCTCCCCAACGGGGTCGCACCCTGCAAACCAAGTCAACCTGGCGCGCCACCTGTGAATTGTACGCTTGGACCGCGCCCAAGCTCCAGAGCGGGATGAACACCGCTAAAAACGGCTCCTCACCACTGACTTGTCGGGCTACACTCCTTCCGCGTCGCGAAAATGCCGCAGACGCATCCGCGACGTAACTCTAACTTTTGCGTACTCCCCGACGCGCTCGAAGCGACGACGGTTCAATTCCCGGCCAGTTAGTCCCGTCATTGTCAGCCCATCGGCGGTGCGAGCTCCAGACTCGCATGACCATGAGGTGCGAAAGCAACGCGCTTCACACTCCACCCTTTCTCTGATCATGGGCTGGCGAGTCTGGAGCATCCACCGCGCGTTGGCGGACAAACACGGGAGTAACTTGGGAGGGCGGCGGCGACGACGCATGCAAAACCATCGCGGAGCGATGCTTCGATGGTAGCCGTGGGTTTCAACCCACGGACTCCGGCGACCACAAGAATCCATTCCGTCGCGGAGCGACGGCTGAACAGGATCGGTGTCATTGCTCCGCTCACGGATTCATGCGTCGCGCTGCGACGCGGGTCGTTTTTTTGGGCCGTGCTGACCGTGGGTTGAAACCCACGGCTACCATCATTCGGTCGCTCCGCGACCAAGACAAAGACATCAAGACCATTTCGCAACTTGCTGGAAATGAGCAGTGCATTTCAAGTTAGTGGGGAGACTCGCGGACCGTGGAAACCCGCCTGCCCATGAGGTGCGAATGGAATGCACTCCATGCTCCACGCATTCTCTCTTCATGGACTGGCGAGCCTGGAGACTCGCGGTCCGGCGGTCCGGAAACCACCGGGCTTGACATACCCTCTGCTTTGCGGGATATTCCGCCCGCCATGCTCGGCACCCCCACGCCCGATTTCCAGTCCGCCGCTGACAATGGTCCCGCCCGCGCGCCACGCCGTGCCATGCTCCATACCGTCGGTTTCAAAATCAAACAGATCTAACAAACAAATGAATATCGACCCCCTACATCACGCCTGCGGCTTATCCGCCAAGTGTTCTGACTTCCGCCGCCGTCGGCTCGGTATCCGCAGCGGCTGTCCAGCAGCTTGCCGCAACCAAACCGTGGGTGCGTTTCATTTCAGTGATGACGTTCATCGGGGCGGGCCTCATGCTCATCGGCGCGGCCGGCATGGCCATGATTGGGGTGATCGGCGGCGTTGCCGGCACCAGGATGCCGACGAGTCCGGCGAACAATCCGTTCAGTGGTGTTATGGGATTCGCGATAGCGGCGATTTATGTGGTGATGGCCATCGTCTATCTTTTTCCGGGAGTCAAACTCTGGAAATATGCGAACGCCATCACCGCGCTGATAGAGACCGGACGCAGTGAGGACCTGGTGGCGGCCCTCAACCAACAACGTTCATTCTGGAAATATGTCGGGATCCTGTTGATCTGCATCATGGTCATCTATTTCATCGCCGTCGTTGGCATTGCGGTCGCCGCCGGCATCGCCGCCGCCTCCAGAGCCCATTGATTCAATTTCCTCAATTTCTGAAAGAAATCCTCCTTGTTAGGACGTTGAAATCACGTTGTCAGTAGAACCCTGATAGCGGAAAACACATGATGAAACATTTGCTGATAGCCGGCCTGGCGCTTCATGCATTGATCAATCCACTGAATGCGGCAGAGGAATTAGCCGCAAACTTTATCAGTCCGCCGGCAGCGGCGCGACCGTGGGTGTATTGGTTCTGGCTCAATGGCAATATCACCAAGGAGGGCATCACCGCCGATTTGGAGGCGATGAAACGGGCCGGGGTGGGCGGCGTGCTGATCATGGAGGTGGACCAGGGCGCACCGGTGGGACCGGTGGCATTCATGAGCGACCCGTGGCGGGATTTGTTCAAATACATGGTCGCAGAAGCCAGCCGGCTGGGCATTGAAGTCAACATGAACAATGACGCGGGATGGAATGGCAGCGGCGGACCGTGGGTGCCGTTGGACAAGGCCATGCAAATGGTCGTAACCAGTGAGGTGCGGGTTCCGGCGGGCAAACCGTTTGCCGGAAACCTGCCCAAACCGCGCACCACCGAAGGTTTCTATCATGATATCTCGGTGTTGGCTTTTCCCACTCCCAAGGATCCCGACAACCCTGCCAACCACATCCAAAACCTGCCGGGAAAAAGCATGTCATGGGGCGGTATGCATGGCGACAGCCTGGACACCCGCCCCACCGCCGCCGTGCCCGCGGAGTGCGTGATCGACAAGGGAATGACCGTCGATCTAACAGACAAGATGGGTCCAGCCGGCAACCTGGTCTGGGATGCGCCCGCGTTGCCGGGATCGCCCGCCGCAGATTGGACGGTGATGCGCTTCGGCCACACGTTCACTGGCGCGAAAAGCCATCCGGCACCGGCCACCGGGGCCGGTCCCGAGTGCGACAAACTCAGCAAGGAGGGAATCGAGGCGAACTACAACGGCATGATCGGCAAGCTCGTCAAGGATGTCGGACCGCTGGCCGGCAAGACCTTCGCCGCCACCCATGTGGACAGTTGGGAGGTCGGCGCGCAAAACTGGACACCCAAAATGCGCGACGAATTCAAGCGCCTGCGCGGCTATGACATGATGCCCTACATGCCGGTGCTCGCCGGACGGATCGTCGGCAGCCTGGATCTATCCGAGCGTTTCCTGCGCGACGTGCGGCAGACGGTCTCGGATCTGTTAGCAGTCAACTATATCGGTCATCTGCGCGAGTTGGCTCACAAGGATGGGCTGCGGCTTTCAATGGAGACCTATACCACACCGGCCAACGACCTGGATGTGGCCAATTATGTTGATGAGCCGATCTGCGAGTTCTGGTACCCGAATGGCGGCGGCTTGTATTGGTCGGTGAAATCCATGGCCTCGACCGCGCATGTGAATGGCCGGACGATTGTCGGGGCGGAGGCTTTCACCGCAGACAGCCAGGAACGCTGGCTGGCGCACCCGGCCACGATCAAGGCCTTGGGCGACCGCTCATTCTGTGATGGAGTCAACCGTTTCATCGTCCACCGGTATGCGATGCAACCATGGGCTGAAGAACGCAAACCCGGCATGACCATGGGGCCGTGGGGCCAACACTACGAACGGTCCAATACTTGGTGGGAGGATTCCACGGCTTGGCATCTTTATGTGGCTCGCTGCCAGTATCTGCTGCGGCAGGGCAGGTTTGTGGCCGATGTGCTGAGCCTCCAATCCGAGGAACCCATGCGTCGTTTCACCCCGCTGGCATTGGCTAATTATGATCATGATGGGATCAGCCCGCAGGCGTTCCTGAAAGATGTGACCGTGGACCACGGCGCGCTCAAACTGCCATCCGGCATGACCTACCGCCTGCTGGTGTTGCCCGATACGGATACCATGACTCCCGTGATGTTGGAAAAAATCAAATCCCTGGTCGTGGCCGGCGCCGCAGTGCTCGGCAATCCCCCCGTCAAAGCCCCCGGCCTCACCGGCTATCCCGATAGCGACGCGCGGGTCAAATCGTTGGCGGAAAACCTGTGGGACAAAAATACGAAAGCCGGCGCCGGGCAGGTGCTGACAGGCAAGACCCCCGCCGAAGCGCTGGCGGATCTGCATGTCCCGCCGGATTTTGTTTCCACCCGGCCCATACGTTACATCCATCGCGTGCTCGGTGACGGAGCGGAGTTATACTTTGTCGCCAATCCATGCCCGCTGGCGGTGGATGCGCTGTGTTCCTTCCGGGTGAGCGGCAAGACACCCGAGGCATGGTTTCCCGATTCGGGCAGGATGGAACCCATCGCGGCATTCGCGGAGGCCGATGGTCGCACCCGGATTCCCCTCCGTTTCGATCCCTCCGGTTCCATGTTTGTCATCTTCAGAAACGGCAAGGTTGGAACGGCAAGGCAAATCGTTTCCATCAACAGAAATGATAACAATCTGCTAGATATGTCAAACCCCGGGGCCCCAAGCGCCGACAAGGAAGTGACGCAATCCTTCACCATGGTGGCCTGGGTCAAACCCGGTGCCGCGATCGCCCTGCCGCAGGAAACCAACGACGGGATATCCGCAGTCCAGATCGAACGCAACGATGTGGTTTATCCGCCGCCCGGGCACGAGGTGTGGAAGGATCAGGATTCCGGCGCGGGATTCGGCGTCGGCACCAACGGCGTCTGTGTCTATGAACATGGCGGTTTCTATTTTCCGCCGTTGCTGGTGCATGCCACGCCGCTCGGTCGGAGGACTCATGTGGCCATTGTCTATCAGGACGGCACCCCCAGCCTCTATCTGAACGGCAAACTCGCCCGCACCGGCTTGAAGAGCAAAAAGACGGTCCACCCGGGCATCGGCGTCAACCATGGCCGCGAGCTGAAACCATTCGCCGGCCAGGTCGCCGGTCTCCAACAATTCCCGACCGCGCTTACCGCCACGGAGATCGGCAGGCTCGCACAATCCCAGCCGTCGATTGCCGACATGGCGGACGAACCGGCGTTTGATTTCGTCAGCGCCGAGATCTCACAGAACGGCAGTTATGCCATCCGCACGGCCGACGGGCAGACCCGCGAAGTCGCTCTATCAAACTTGCCGGCACCACAGGAAATCAATGGTCCATGGGAGGTGAAGTTCGCGCCGGGATGGGGCGCGCCTGAAAAGCTGGTGATGGGCGACCTCGTATCATGGAGTGAGCATCCCGACACCGGGGTTCGCTATTTCTCGGGGTCGGCCACCTATCACAAATCCTTCGATTTCACCCCGGCACCGCTGGCACCGCCATCCCTGACACCCCGGGTGTGGCTCGATCTGGGCAAGGTCGCGGTGATGGCCGCGGTGACGTTGAACGGCAAGGATCTGGGCATCCTGTGGAAACCGCCGTATCGCGCGGACATCACCGCCGCCGTCATGGCCGGACGCAACGAACTGGACGTGCGGGTGATCAACCTGCCGATCAACCGCATGATCGGCGACGAATTGCTGCCTGACGACAGCGAGCGCAACCCGAATGGCACGCTCAAGAAGTGGCCACAATGGCTGCTCGACGGCAAACCCAGCCCAAGCGGACGCTTCACCTTCACCAGTTGGCGGCTGTGGAAAAAGGATTCGCCTCTCCAGCAGTCCGGCCTGTTAGGCCCGGTCTCGGTGCGCATGACCGCCAAGCTGGAGTTGCGGTGATGGATGATGGAATTCACACAGCCGCCAGCCACAGTGCCGCGTGAATCTTGAAGTCGATGGCCAGGCCGGCGGCTTCCTGATCGCGGAGCCACCCGCGGAGGTCTGTGAGAGGGACGCGGTGGACCACGATGTCCTCGCCGGCCACCCCGCCCCCGGAGTGTTCCCGCACCAGATCACTGGCGAGAAACAGGTGGATGAACTCGGCGGTCAAGCCGGCCGACGTGGGCGAGGCGATCAGCGGTTCAATGGATCCGGCACGGTAACCGGTTTCCTCTAACAACTCGCGGGCGGCCGCGGTGGCGAGTGATTCGCCGAGGTGTGCGGGTTCGTCGCCGACGATTCCGGCGGGGATTTCGATGACCCGGCGTTGGATGGGGATGCGGAATTGTTCGACGAGGAGGATTTCCTGCTCCGGGGTGATGGCGAGGATGCCGACGCAGGAATCGGCCTGCGGACGACGGACAAAATCCCAGTGGTCAAGGCGCTGGACCCTGAGCCAGCGGGTTTCAAAAAGAGTCTCGGGAGTGGACATGAGAGATTTGGTTCCAAGAAACATTGGCACGCGGACGTTAAGCAGGATACTTCTCGCCCGCGCCGATGTCCCGTCACGATTTCCAGATTCCCGTCACGTTCAAGCACCGTGTTGTTTTCACCCGCGATGCGTTCGCGCCGGAAAACCCGGAACTGGCCGCTATCCTGCACGAAGGCGGCGGGCGGCGTGCGCTCGTTTTCATCGAGGAGGCGGTGGCGTCCGCCTGGCCGCTGCTGGCCACCGAAATCGATGACTACTTCTCCCGGCTCGACGTCGATTTCCGCGGTATCCAGGTGCTGCCCGGCGGAGAGGCCGTCAAGGCGGACGATCCATGGGTGCGCGAAGTCTGGAAGCTCATCGACGCGGCCCACCTCGACCGCCATTCGTATGCGCTGGCCATCGGCGGCGGGGCGTTTCTCGATACGGTGGGATTCGCCGCCGCCACCGCCCACCGGGGCGTGCGACTCATCCGGTTTCCCACGACCACCCTGGCCCAGGACGACAGTGGCGTCGGTGTGAAATGCGCGATCAATGCCTTCGGCAAAAAAAACTGGATCGGGGTGTTTTCGGTGCCGTTCGCGGTGATCAACGATTTCCGTTTCCTGTACAGCCAGACCGAGGAAACCCGCCGGGCCGGGTTGATCGAAGCGGTCAAAGTGGCGCTGGTGAAAGACTGCGGGTTCTTCGAGTGGATCGAAGCCAACCTGCCGGGCCTTGCCGCCGCAGAGCCATCGTTGTTGGAATCCTGCGTCGAGCAATCCGCGTTGTTGCACGTCCGCCACATCGCCACAGGCGGCGATCCGTTCGAGTCGGGATCCAGCCGGCCGCTGGATTTCGGCCACTGGGCGGCCCACAAACTCGAGGCTCTCACGTCCTACCGCTTGTCCCACGCCCCGGCGGTGGCCATCGGCCTTGCTTTGGACACGCTGTATTCCTCCCGGGTCGGCTTGGCTCCGGCGTCCGTGGCGGTGCGGGTATTGCGGATCCTCGCCGATCTCAAACTCGCCATCTATCACCCGGCGCTCGACTGGCTGGATGAATCCGGGCGGCGGCGCGTGTTTGACGGCCTGGACGAGTTCCGCGAACACCTCGGCGGTGATCTCACGGTGCTCATGTTGCGGGACATCGGCCTGAGCACCGATGTCCACCGGCTCGACCTGGATCTCGTCGGCCAGTGCATCGACGAACTGCGGACGCTTCAATGCTAGGGGCGGACGGCCCCGGCCCCCGGCCGCCCAATGCTATCCGTTTCGCGCCCGCATGGGCACGCTAGGACCAGCAGGGCCGGGAAATCGGGCTGTCGGAAAATCAGGCTTGCTTTCTTGCGGAATTCCTCCTTTATAAATCCATGCGTTACCTCCTCATCGCCCCGATCCTGTTGTTATCCGCGTTCACCGTTTCCCTGCAAGCGGCTGTTTCCGTGCCGTCTGACAAGTCCGCCGCAGTGCCCGCCGAGGTGGAAGGACCCGCCAAAGCCGCCATGGACGCCTTCAAGGAAGGCCGCCATGCCAAGGCCGTAGAACTCGCAAAACCCCTCGCCGATCAAGGAAATCCAGAGGCCCTCTACCTGTTAGGATTTGCCCATGAATCCGGCCAGGGTGCCGAGGCCTCCAAGGACAAGGCGCTGGAGTACTACCGCAAAGCGGCTGCCGGGAAAAACAAGGACGCGGTGTATCGCATGTCCTTCATCCTGCTCGCTTCGGACAAGGAAGAGGAGCGCGACCAAGCCCGCCAAGCGCTGGAAACCGCCGCCAAGGATGATCCGGCGGTAGCCGCCCGCATCCTGGGTGAAGCCTATCTGCGCGGCATGCTCACCCCCGCTCC
>Ga0209697_10004805_pt1 | contig 17251 bp, 16 predicted proteins | sample AliMusrvi5mmetaG_FD_184115 | JGI IMG/M metagenome (GOLD analysis project Ga0209697, IMG submission 184115) | Freshwater lake bacterial and archeal communities from Alinen Mustajarvi, Finland, to study Microbial Dark Matter (Phase II) - Alinen... | ecosystem: Environmental > Aquatic > Freshwater...
GGCTTGTCATCGGCATCCAGTCTCCAGACAGCCTTGTCCTGAGCGGAACTCCTGCGCGCGCCCTTGGACGCAACGACCGGGAGAGCAATGTCGGATGCCGGGTGATAGCGCAACGCCGAGTTCGTGATCCGCAGCACGTTCGGCCGTTGGTTCACCAGGATCTTCACGTTCGCCGTCATTCCCGGAAAGAGGTTCAGGTCCGTGTTTGAGACGCCGATCACTGCGTCGTAAGTGATCACGTTCTGCACATTGATAGGCGCCTTGCGCATCTCGGTCACGGTTCCTTTGAACACTCGCCCTGGATAGGCGTCCACAGTGAACGTCCCCGGCTGCCCCGAGCGCACCCGTGCCACGTCAGCTTCCGAGACGTTCGTATCCACCTGCATCTTGGTCATGTCTTGTGCGATCAGAAACAAGGTTGGCGCCGCCAGGCTGGCGGCTACGGTCTGCCCGACGTCTACGTTGCGGGAAACCACGACGCCATCCACCGGAGCTTTGATATTCGTGTGGCCCAAGTCGATCTGAGTCGATTGAAGCGCGGCGGCGTATTGCTTGACTTGTTCCCGGTTTGCGCTCAACAAGGCGTTCGACACATTCAATTGCGCCTGTGCGACTTTTACGCCGTCTTCTACCGCATGCTGCTGCGCCACCAGCGCGCTGTGATCGGCGACTGCCGACTGATAAGTGGTTTGCGCCGTTTCCAGGTCCTCTTTGGAGTCCGCACCTTGTTTGACCATGATCACGCGCCGGTCCACTTTCACCTTGGCGTCCTCGGTAATGGCCTGGGCTTTCACGACATTCGCCTGCGCCGCCGCCAATGCTGAGTGAGCCGCCTGAATGCCGGCCAGGGCCTGTATCACCACCGCCTGCGCATTGGTTACGCCAGCCTTGGCTGAATTGACGTTCGCCTGCGCCTGGTCGACCTTGGCCTGGAAAGGCGCAGGATCGATCCGCGCGATTAACTCGCCTTTGGTGACCTTGCTGTTGAAATCAGCCATCAGGGCCAAAATGATGCCTGAGACCTGCGAGCCGACATTCACGGTCACCACCGCGTTCGGGCTGCCGGTCGCCGAAACAGTCACGCTGATGTCTCCGTGCCCGACGGTCGCAGTCCGATATTGAACGTCGGATCGATTGCGAAGCACAAGCCAAGTCACGAGTCCCACTACCACGCAGGCGGCAGCCGCCGCCAGAATCACTGTTTTCCTCGTCATATTCGGTTAATCGGAAGGCACGTTACGCGCCATTGGGAACTGCTCCAGGGGGATTGCACGCACTGCGGCAGGATTGGAGGTATCCGGGCAAGGCCAATCCCTGCTCGGGAAGTTGATTGAGCTGATTCCCTACCTGCCGGTTTACGGACTATCGGGCTCGTTTACCCGCAGCGGCGAACTCAAAGGCTTGACGGACCAGGGAGCCGGACCATTGCTTCGCGCCATGCAGCTAAGCGCGCGAGTCCGGCGCACGGTGGCTGCGCTCCCGGCTCGGCACTTGCTCGAAGCAACAAAAGATGCACTTGCCGCCGCAGTTTGTGCATGCATCGGTACGTCCCCCCGAGCCCCGGCCCTGCTTCCGCCTGTTCCCGGCCACGCTCAATCGCAGGTGATTCTTTTCAGCACAGGAGAGACTCGAGCTAATCAAATCGGCCGGCGCTCGCGCCTTCCCCTTATAGCTAAAGCCGAGTTCTGGCGAGACCTGCAGGGCGCCGTGGAGGGATGATGCCAGGCGTGTGCACCGTCAATTGAATTCATCTTTGGCGAGTGAAGTGCTTCAAGAATCGGGACAGCTGCGCCGTTCACTTCTCAATGCCGCCAATTCGAAAGGCGGCTTCCAAGTGCTGCAATGGCGTAGAGCTGGGAAGTAGTGTTGCTGAAGTTCGCTGCTGCGCTTTCCGCCGCAGTCCGTGCGATGGACTGTTTCCAAGTGCCGCATCAGCGCACCTCGGGCTGATGGGCCACTTAGGCCGGGGCGCAAAGCTGCAGGAACCAATGCAAAGAACTCCAATTCAGTGAATTGGAGTTCTTTGCGTTTCAGCGGGATCTTTGTGCGCGCCACTCTCAGCCGGGGTACGAGTTGAGGCAAAGCCTATCGAGCCGTGACCGCGCAGGCAGATATCCAGCCAGGACTCGTCTCGATCAAACTAGTCCTTGCCGCCAGATCTGCGAGTGCTGCCAACAAGCTCAGACTTGTGGTCCTGCGGAACCTTGCCCGCACTTCGAGCAACGGTGCTTCGAGCTTCTGATGGCAGACCCAGTCAAGAAGCCAATCGCCGCAGCGGCCACCAGTGTCCCCGCCAGATGCTGGCGGCCATACCTTCGCAAGCTGGTGAGAACGTCGCTAAGGTCATTGTTTTCGACGATTTCCGCGGTAGCATCGAGCCGGTCCGCTGCGCCGGTGGAGAAGTTGTCAAGCGCTTCTGCTCCCTGACGCCCGGTTGCACGAACCGAGGACGCGGCCGTATGAAGTGCTGCCCCAGTCTCGGCGCGTACCGAGTCGATTCGCCTGCCGGTATTGCGTCCCAATTGCTCCATCGTCTCTTTCGCCTCGTTGCCCAGCTCCGTTGCCGTGTCCGTAACCGTTTTCAATGTAGTCAAGATGTTCCTCCGAGATTCGAGATGGTTGGATCGTGCGTACTCCAACCGAGACGAAGCGAAGCACGTCGGCTTCCATTGCCCGCGCCTGCCGCAAGCGGGCAGGCAGGCAGAGGTCCCGCGCCTTCGCCTGAACCGCACGGCTCTGCCATTGGTCTCAAGCGTGCAGTGAACGAGCCTTGAGCGCTCTTCCGATTGCCGCCGTGTGGTCCCGCTGGGCTCTCGGAAAGCGCGGAACCGAGCGTTGCGCTCGCTTCAAACAATGACGTCTATCTCACCGGAACAGAAAGAGCCGCCCGTTCGCCCCCGCGCCGCCGTTGTGGTGGCCCATCCGGACGACGAGACGCTGTGGTGCGGCGGGTACATTCTGGCGCATCCGGAATTTCAGTGGACCATCGTTACCTTGTGCAGAGCGGCGGACACGGATCGTGCGCCTAAGTTCCGCAGGGTGCTGCTGGCCTTGGGGGCGGTTGGAGTGATGGCGGATCTTGATGACGGACCCGAACAGACGCCTCTACCGGAGAACGAGACTCAACAGACCATCCTCGAGTTATTGGCAGGAGTGAGTTACAGCCTGATCCTGACCCACGGGCCGCGCGGCGAATACACGCGGCATCGGCGGCATGAAGAGTGCTCTCGGTGCGTGGTTGACCTGTGGCGCGCCAGCCGCATCGAAACTGGGCGCTTGTGGCTGTTCGCATATGAAGACGGGGATCGCGCGTACCTTCCCCGGGCACGCAGCGATGCGGATCGACGGGACGTGCTAAGAGAGCAGATCTGGCACGAAAAGTACCGGCTGATTGAGGAAGTTTACGGGTTTGGCCCCAACACTTGGGAAGCGCGCGCAACGCCCCGGGAAGAAGCATTTTGGTGTTTTGACTCACCGCAATCCTTGCGGCAGCGCGCAGCACATCTGGAGCGACAACTTTGAAAGTTCTGGTTTTGACCGAATATCCGCCGTCGGCGGGAGGCCTGTCCACGCAGGGCCAGATGTTCTACCGGGGCCTGCGCGAAATCGGCGTGGACGTCCACCCGGTTCATCTCGAATCGCCTCTCGAAAAGGAATGGTACTTCCGCTGGTTTCGGCCCGACGTAGTTGTTGGCATTGGGTACTGGGGTCACCTTCCACATCTCGTTCTGCATCCGCAGCAATTCGGAATCACTGCAATCCCCTGGCTGGTTGCCGATGGGTTCATCGCGAAATACCAGGACGTGCTGAACGCCTTGCCTCTGATTCTGGTCACCTCCAATTGGGTTAAAGACGTTTACATGCGGGACGGCATCCGGGGTGACAACATCGAAGTTCTGCCCGTGGGTTGCGATACTGTTTCGTTCGCCCCGCGGAGCCACAATGACCCCAAAGTGCGCTCGATCCGGGAAGCATTGGGCGTGTCTGACGACCAGATTATGATCTTGACGGCCGGCGGCGACGCAACCTCCAAAGGCGCGCAGGAGGTCATGCGCGCGCTGGCACTGATCAACGGCAAAGTCCCCGACTGGAGATACGTCTGCAAACTCTGGCCCCAGCAACGCACCGTGGAACAAAACCTCGTTGACCTGCAACTGGCGGCGGACCTGGGGATCGAGAAGAAGGTCATCTTCTCAACCAACGTCGTGTCGCATAACTTCATGCCTTACCTGTTGGCGGCCTGCGACATCTATGCCGCACCGTCGCGGCTGGAGGGTTTCGGGATGATCCAGGTCGAGGCCAACGCCTGCGGAAGGCCGGTGATTGCCATCAACGCCATGGCCTTTCTCGACACGATGGTCCAAGGCGAAACGGCATTTCTTGCGGCAGTTGCGGAGGAGCGGAAGATCACCGAAGGCGTGTTCGGGGATGGGAACGGAGATGACAACAGCCGCCGCGTCGTCTTCCCGAATCCGCGCACCGTGGAGTTTCGCGCCAGCGTGCCAGACATCGCCCAATACCTGCTGACGCTCATGACTGACGCTGGCTTGCGCAGGCGCATGGGCGAGGCGGGCCGCAAGCACGTGACAGAACTGTTCGACTATCGTCAGGTCGCCAGACAGTTCGTCAAGATTGTGTCCGGCCGGTTAGGGATTCGATAGCAGGCTGATTGCACGCACGAGGTGTCATGTTTACGGACGGCAAAGCGATCTCTCCGATCGAGCAAACCCGAATCGACCAGGCAAAGGCTGCCGCATTGGCGGTTCTGTTGCATAACGCGCACGGACCATGTCAGGGTCTGCCGCGAACTGCCGGGTGGGGCTATCCGGAACCCTACACGCGGGACCTGATGATATCCGCATTGGGCGTGCTGACCACGGGTAGTCAGGAATTGACGGACTCGCTGCGGCGCACACTAGTGGCCTTGGCCCTCAATCAAACCACGCGCGGCCACATCCCGTCCCTCGCGCACGATGGCGCGGACCGCGGTGCCAGCGACACCACCCCTCTGTTCCTGTTTGGTCTCGCCCTGTTCAGGAGGTCGGCCAACCAGCCAGGATTCCTCGACGAGGCGGCCAGGAAAGCCTTGACCTGGATGCAGTACCGCAGTCCCGACGACATGGTGATGGTCGCCCAATTGCCCACCAGCGATTGGCGTGACGAGCAGTGGGTGATGGGATATGGGTTGTATGTGAACACGCTGGTCTACGCTTACCTGCGTCTATATGGCGAGCACGAGTCGGCCTCTTTGCTGGGCGAGTTGATGAACCGCCTGGAGATTCTGGGAGAGGCCAAGAATCCCCACCAGCACGAGGGGCTCGTAGTTCCGGCCAAGCCCTATTACGCGCTCTATTCCTACAAGATCTTCAACAGCGACCGCTTCGATCTGCTTGGCAACAGCCTTGCGATTCTGACGGGCATTGCCTCCATTGACCGGGCGCGCAGCATTGTCGCCTGGGTCGAGACCGAGTGCGATGCGATGCAGGAGCGTGGAGAACTGGCGGTGGACCTGCCACCCTGCCTGTTCCCCTACATCCTGGCCCAACACGCCGACTGGCGGCCTCGCTACGAGCACTACAACATGCCCGGCGAGTATCACAACGGCGGAGTCTGGCCGTTTGTGTGCGGGTTCTACGTGGCGGCCTGCGTGGCCGCTGGCAGGCTGGATTTGGCCGAACGGAAACTGGTGGCGCTGACGGCCCTTGTTAAGCCCTGGCATGAGAACGAGGCGGAGTGGGGCTTCAATGAGTGGGTGGCAGCCCGGACCGGGCAGCCCAGCGGCCGGGACTGGCAAACTTGGTCGGCGGCGATGTATTTATACGCTGCGGACTGTGTGCAGCGGAAGGTGACCCCGTACTTCACCGAAATCCGCACAGCAGGCATCAGCCCGGCAGTGTAAGCGGCCCTTTCCACAACCCCGGCTGCAGCGGTCGTGTTCCTTGGCGTCGGGTGTTTGCCTGAGCAGCCATCGACACGTCGAAAGGTGCGTGCGCCGCGCAGATCGTGCATCTTCAGTTGAGCTTCCGGACACAGCCAGCGAGGGCTGCTATGGAGATCCGTCACCTTGCGGCGGATGGTGCGGCGCGTGCAATGACAGTTGCTATGAAAGAATCACAACGCATAGCAGCCGAACGCCGTGATATCGCTGAGCACGCCCATATCGCCGGCTCCGAACACCACGGGAAAGAAGAGCACCTGAGTGGCAATGAGAGCTCCAGGCTTGGCCGCGAGCACACCAACAAGGCGTACCTGACGGCACAGAAGAAGCAGCAAGGGCCTCAAACGGGGCAAAGCGCGGACGGAATTGCCCACGCAGCCCTGGAACATCAGATCGCCGCGCTCGCCTACCAGCTATGGCAAGACCGGCGTTCCCCTGAGGGTTCTTCACAACACGATTGGTTTTGCGCTATCGAGACACTTCGATCCAAGTGACTGAGAACGTCTTGCTGCCCGCATTGAGGTGTTCCAAGACATCGCTGCCGGCAGAAGCCGTACATTGTGGATCGGAAGCTAATGGGCGCATCTACTCCTGCTGGCAAGGCTGCCAGACATCTGTTTGTCCTGCAAGGCCGCTTCCGCAGGTTCTTTTCGAATCTCGGCCCGGGGCTGATTACAGGCGCGGCGGATGACGACCCGTCCGGGATCTCGACGTATTCCGTCACCGGAGCATCATTCGGGTACGCGCCACTTTGGACGGCCATCTTCTCTTTCCCCCTGATGGCGGCCGTGCAGATCATGTGCGCCCGCCTGGGCATGGTCACAGGCCTCGGACTCGCCAGTGTCATTAGAGTGCGCTATCCACGGTGGGTCTTGTGGGGTGCCTGTTCGCTGCTCGTCGTCGCAAACGTGGTCAACATCGCCGCCGATTTGGGAGGTATGGCTGATGTCACGCAGCTTCTAACCGGCGTCAATTCACTCTATTGGACGCCTGCATTTGCTTTGCTGATTGTCTGCCTGCTGTTCTGGGCCAGTTACCGCCACATAGCCAGGATCTTCAAGTGGCTCACGCTGGTCCTGTTCGCCTACATCGCTGCTGCCTTTCTCTCGAACCCCGATTGGCCGGCTGCGCTTCGTGCCACGCTAATTCCACGCGTGCAATGGACGAGCGCCTACTGGGCGACGCTGGTCGGGATTCTGGGAACGACCATCTCGCCTTACCTCTTCTTCTGGCAGGCGGCGCAGGAAGTAGAGGTGGAAGTCGCAGAAGGCAAGACGACAGTTAAGGAACGGGAAGGCGCGACGCAGTGGGAATTGCGCCACTCCCGAAACGACGTCCTCACCGGCATGTTCTTCTCCAACCTGGTGATGTACTTCATCATCTTGACCTCGGCCGCCACGCTGCATGCACACGGCAGGACGACCATTTTGACGGCCCGTGATGCGGCCGAAGCCCTGCGTCCTTTCGCCGGTGACGGCGCATACTGGCTGTTCAGCCTGGGTCTGATCGGTGCCGGCATGTTGGGCGTCCCGGTACTTGCCGGGTCCTGCGCTTACGCCATTGCCGAGGCCGCCGATTGGGTTGGCTCGCTGGAGGTGCACCCTCCACTCGCCCACGGCTTCTATGCTGTTATCGTCTTGGCCATGGCGCTCGGGCTCGGTTTGGACTACGCCGGTCTAAACGCCGTCAAGATGCTCTTCTGGTCGGCCGTACTCAATGGTGCGCTGGCACCTCCGCTACTCGTCCTGGTAGTTCTGCTCACCAGCAGAACCGACGTGATGGGGGAGCACCGCAACGGGCCGGTACTCCGCTGGCTGGGGTGGACCTGCGCCGCCGTTATGTCGATAGCGACGCTAGTCATGCTGGCAACAGCGTTTGTCGCATGAACTGATGGCCCCGGAGTGGCGGCTGTCATTTCGCTGCGCTCTTCGTAACAGCTGGCGGTCCTCGTCTTCCAGCAGCGGCTTACGTTACGCCCGCCCGGCCTTCAGCAGAGCTGCTTTGCCGCGTTCGCGGTACTGCGCAACCCAGCGCACCACCGTCAGCCGGACGATTTGCACCCGGCGGGTGGCCTCGGCCTGACTCATTCCGCCCTTCCACAACCGGATCGCTTCCAACCGGCGCTGCTCCAGCGCGCTAAAATCCCGTGGTACTCCAACCGCATTACCCATGCATCCTCAGATGTAATATCACCGGGGAACGCGAAGCTATACTATGCGGGAGTCAATAAGCTCAGCAAGCCGAACGACACCGAACCACGCTCGGGCCTCAGCTTAAGCTCCGATTCCGGCCCGCATCCTAAGGCCAGCAACCCTGGATCGTTGTGCTAACATTACGTCGTTGTCTATACACAACACCCTCCTGCCAAGACGAATCGCGACCCTACTTCTCTCCGCTTTCGCGGCGGTTTTGGTTCCGGGCTCAGGCTTCGGACAGGCCGGCCGCACGGAACTCCTGGGCACGATCAAGGATCAGTCTGGTCTTTCGGTTCTCAAGGCAAAAGTTGAACTCGAGGATAAGGCCACGATGGCCCGCTACGAGACGACGTCGGATGAGCGCGGCGAATACCACCTGCTCGGATTGCCTGCGGGCCAGTACGTTCTGACCGTATTGCAATCTGGGTTTCGAACCTACCGCCAATCTGGCGTCACTCTTCGATTGGGTGATCGAACGTCGATCGACGTGCATCTTTCAGTCGGTCAGCCCGCGCAATCCATTGATGTGACCGCCGCAGCATCACTGCTCCAGACCGCGAGCGGCGAGGTGAGTCAAAATGTCGATGGCAAACAGGTTGTGAGCCTGCCGCTGGACGGGCGCAATTTCATCCCCCTGGTCACGCTCTCGCCCGGTGTCGCGTTGCCAAACGGGAACTTCCTTCCGCGCATCAATGGCAGCCGGCCGAGGACCAACGAGTACATTTACGACGGTATCAGCGTGCTGCAACCCGAGCCAGGTCAGGTGGTCTACTACCCGATCATCGACGGCATGGCCGAGTTCAAATTGAATGTGAATGCCTACTCGCCCGAGTACGGGAGATCCAACGGTGGCACGGTCATTGTGATCGGCAAATCGGGAAGCAACCAGTTCCACGGATCTGTATTCGAGTTCTTCCGCAACGAAGCCCTAAACGCCAGAAACCTGTTCGCCCAACCGGGCCCGACGCCCGAGTTCCGCAGGAACCAATACGGACTCACCGTCGGCGGGCCGATCCAAACGAACAAGACGTTTTTCTTCGCGGACTGGCAGGGCACTCGGCTGCGCACCGGCATTACGCGCTTCAGCATCGTCCCGGCGCTCGCTCAAAGACAAGGCGTCTTCACACAGACCATATTCGATCCTTCGACCTCACCGCGCACACGTTTTGCGTACAACGCGATTCCCTTGGCCCGCTTCGATCCTGTCGCGAGCCAGGTGCTTGCGCATTACCCGCTCCCAAACGTTGCCGGTGCGAGCAACTTCGTTCGAACGGCTACCGAGCCCGACAACCAGGACCAGGCAGACTTCCGTGTTGACCGGTATTTTGGCGAGAAGCACCGTGCGTTCGCTCGCTACACGATCTTTCACGACGACGACACACCGGTGACGCCCCTGCCAGACGGCAGCGGAAGTCTCACTTCGGGCGTGATTGGGCATGCCATTACGCGCGGCGATGCCATTGTAGGCGACTACAACTGGTCGATCTCGCCAAGCGTGTTGAACCAGTTGCGTTTCGGCTATTCCCGCCGGGGTCTCAACCAGGTATCGCTTCAGAACGGCGGAATCGCGATCCGGGGCTTGCCCTCCAACTCTTTCGCTTCAGTCCTGCCGATCTTCACCTTGTCCGGTCTTCAGCAGATCGGGCCGACGACCGCAGCCAACTCCAACTTCACTACATCGGTGACGGAATACATCGACACATTCACCATGGTGTTGGGGCGGCACACGTTCAAGGTCGGCACGGATCTGCGGAGGGAAGCGCTTGAGGTGCTCAACCCGCCGAATCCTACAGGTTCGTTCGGCTTTACCACGACAGGAACGAACAGTTCGACGGTCGCAGGGAGCGGAAACGCCTTAGCGTCACTGCTTCTGGGGCAGGTAAACGCGTTCTCCATTGACATTCAAAAGCAGGTGATTCAGCCGCGTGCACACATTGCGGAGTTCTTTGCCGGTGATGATTGGAAAGTCTCCCGCAGGTTGACACTGAACATTGGCGCGCGGTACACGCTCAATTTCCCTTCAACAGAAGTTCACAATCAGGGCGGCGTGTTTAACCTCGGAACGCAGGTACTCGAATTTCCCCATACTTCACGAAGCCTGGAGTGCTGCGACATCGGTCCACGCGCCGGACTCGCATTTCGCGCAACTGACAGTTGGGTCATCCGTTCAGGTTACGGGATGATCTTCTTCGAACAGTCCGGCATCACCACACCGTTCACGATTCCCCAATTCCCGTTCGTACGGACCGTCGGGCAGCAGTCTCCCGACAATGCCACGGCAGCGTTCACGCTGGCCAACGGGCCAACCGTCCAGGTCAGTGCGCCGAATCCGAAATCAGGATTGGGACAAGGTGTCTTCGGCGTGGACCGTTCGAACGGGTCCGGCTACTCGCAACAGTGGAACTTCACCGTGCAGAAGACGATCGGGAACGATTGGAACATCGAACTGGCCTACCTCGGCTCGAAGAACACGCGACTGGGTATCCCGGATGCGAACATCAACCAGTTGCCTTCGCAAGACCTGTCGAAGAGCGCGGCGTTGTTGGTTAAGGTCGCCAATCCGTACTACGGGCAGATCCCGGCTTCGTCGTCCCTCGGAGGACAGACGATCGCTCAGCAGCAATTGCTGCGGCCCTACCCGCGCTTCACCACGGTCGCGCTCTTTCGCGACAATGTCGGCAATTCGACCTACGACGCGGCTGCGCTCAAGATCGAGAAGCGGCTGTCCCACGGCTTGACGATCAACGCCGCGTACACGTTCTCCAAGCTGATCGACGATGCCTCCAGCGTATTTTCGCAGACCATCTTCACCGGCCCCGTTCTCAACAGCACCGGCGCCGCGGACGCCTACAACCGGCACCTAGAGAAGGATGTGTCCAGCGGCGATATTCCGCGCGTCTTTGCGTTGGGCTGGGTCTACGACGTCCCGCGGATATGGAAGCTCGCCGGCTGGCAGATCGGTGGGCTGATTCGTGTGCAGGCCGGCGACGCCGTGGCAACCACTCAGGCCACCAACAACAACTCCAGTCTGGGCTTCGCGGTCCAACGGCCTAATCGGATTGGCGACCCAAACAACATTGCGGGACGGACAGTCGCCAAGTATTTCAATACGGCCGCGTTCTCGCTCGCGCCACAATTCGTGATCGGATCGAGCTCACGCAACCCGGTACGCGGGCCCGGCCTGCAGAATGCGGACCTGATGCTTGGTAAGACATTTAGAATCACGGAACGGATCGAGGCGGAGTTTCGCGCCGAGGTATTCAACATCTCGAATACTCCCCCGCTCAACGATCCTAACGGTAGTTTCGGTAGTGCGGCCTTCGGCTCGATCACCAGCGCCGGGAACCCACGTGATTTCGAATTCGTGGCCAAAGTCCACTTCTGAAAGGCTGGCGGGAAGTAAACCGCTCGCAGACTCGGTAACTAGAATGTGAGGCAGTCATGTCCACGCAGCGCTTAATGCTCATTGGGCTGCTCTCTGCAGCCTTAGCGGTGGCGCAAGACGCTTCCCCGTCGCTGCAAGTGACGGGCGCCGTTCAACATGTCCTGAAATTGACCGCCGACGACCTGTCCAAAATGCCCCGCGCGACCGCCAAGCTTGCCAGCCACGGGAAAGAGAGCGCCTACCAGGGCGTCTGGCTCCATGATGTGCTCGAACGAGCGGGCGTTCCACAGGGCAAGGAGTTGCAGGGGAAGGCGCTGGCAGGCTTTGTCCTCGGCGAAGCACGAGACGGTTACCGCGTAGTGTTTTCACTTGCTGAACTCGACCCTGATTTCATCGATGACGAGGTCCTCTTGGCGGACAGCGCCAATGACAAACCACTGTCTGCAGAAGCAGGACCATTCCGGATCATCGTGCCAAAAGACAAGCCTGGTGCGCGCTCAGTCCGCATGCTGATCAAGCTCGAGATCGTTCAGGTGACGAAGTGATGGCCAGGAAGCCACTGGTTGAAAATCGGCTGGCTGAACTCCGCAAGAGCCGGGGGCTCGGCGCTTCCGACCTCGCCCGGCGCGTAAACGTGAGCCGGCCGACCATCTACGCCATCGAAGCGGGCACTTACGTCCCGAACACCGAAGTCGCCTTACATCTGGCGCGCGAATTGGAAGTGACTGTCGACGAATTGTTCACGCTGCAAAGTGGCACTCAAGCGGCACCGGAGTCACTCTCAGCCGAAGTCCTCAGCAGTTCACTCGCGTTGGAGGGCCAACCCGTGCGAATCTGCCAGGTCGGCTCGCGTTGGGTCAGCGTGCCTGTGAGCGCCTCGCCCTGCTACATGCCCGAGGCGGACGGCATCATTCAGCGGTTAGGACGATCAAGCAGTCGTGCCGACCTCGTGGTGTCTTCAAAGGAGGAAGCCGCACAGAAGCGGTTGGTGCTCGCGGGGTGCGATCCGGCGGCCAGCCTCCTCTCGCACGTGGTCGAAAAGATCAGCGGCATCGAAATTGTCTGCGCTCCAGCGTCGAGTAAGTTGGCGCTCGCGTGGCTCAAGGCGGGCAAGGTGCACATCGCGGGATCCCATCTCGAGGACCCGAAGACCGGCGAATTCAACATGCCCTATATCCGCCAGGAGTTTCCAGGGGAAGACATGAGCGTCGTGACGTTTGCGCGGTGGGAAGAGGGGCTGGTGACCGCGCCGGGCAATCCTAAGGAGATACGCAAGATCGATGACCTCTGTAAACGCAGCATCCGCTTCGTCAACAGAGAATCGGGCTCGGGCAGCCGCGCGTTGTTGGATCAATTGCTGAAGCAGGCCTGTCTGGACTCGACCAGAATCAAGGGCTACGAACGCGTAGCCTTCGGGCATCTGGCGGCGGCCTACGGTGTTGCCATCGGAAGTGCTGACGCGTGTCTGGCAACCCGTTCGGCGGCACGGGCGTTTGGTCTGGAGTTCGCCCCGCTGCGCAGTGAGCGTTACGATCTGGTGATGCGCAAGGGCACTACCGATCTTCCCGCTGTAAAAGCACTTCTGGACGTGCTCCAACGCGAGACGCTACGGCGTAAGTTGGACGTTCTCGCTGGCTACGATACGTCGCAGACCGGGGCCGTTGTCGGCTAAGTGGATGTCGTCGGCTAACTCGGGCCCTGATCGGCTCTGGCGGAATCCCTGCTAGCCCTCGTGCTCTCCGTCAAGCCCCCCGCCGGGGATTGTCGGCAGGAATCCGGCCGCGCGGCGGTGGAAGCAACTCAGTTTGCCCGACACGGATCCGACCCGGTTCTTGCCCTTCAGTGCGCGAAATCCAAATCCCGGCCTCTAGCTCGGTTGCTTTGACTGGTGTGGAATTGGTGTGAATCTAAATGGGAAGGATGGGGAAAGATGCGGAAACTGGGGAAAGTCCGCGTCGGCGGAACGGCGAAGAATGGCGCAGTCCTGGTGGCGTTTGAAGCTGGATAATGAGTGTAAGCCATCGAGAATAGAGATGCTAAGAATAGCTCCTCAGCTAGGACTCGAACCTAGGACCTTTCGGGTAGCAGGCGCGCCGTTCCTTGCGCTCGCCAAGAGCGCACGAGCACTTTTGCGGCGGCGTCTGTTAGGCGAGACTGGCACCGCACTGAGTCCCCGAAGCTCAACCCGACTCAGTTCAGGTCGTGTGCAGTTGATGTCTGCACGGACACCCGTGCAGATATCAACTGCTACTCGGGCATGAAGCCGGGTGCCTCGGCGACATCAAGCCACCCGGTCACATACACATGAACCTCAGTGCGCCTCTCGCTCCGTCAACGGCGAGCACCCTGACACTCTGCGCGTCCACACAGCCAGAAATCGACACGAGGTGTTCGCCGATGGGCCATGAGGCCGGGAATACCCAATATCTCAATCCCACGTCCGGGAATTCGACCACCCAGCTGTTTTGACGAGCGCCGGCGATGCAACTGCAAACAGGGACCGAGCAAGGTGCTCTTCGGGATGCGCCGCGCGTCCAACTTGCCTTTGCGCATCGAAACAGTCTCATACGTTTATCTAGAATCAGACCGGGCGCCGAGATAAGAAGAGGGAGCACTTTGCTGGCTCGGGAACTGCGTCCTTAGCCAACTTGGGGTGAGGTTGCTCTTCGCTGCCAAGGTGCACGCGAGGAACCGTGTGTCTCGCGGCATTCATGCGCCCACGAACGTATACGCGATTACGCTGATAGGCTTCTCGAAGCCTGGGCGAAATGCATATAAAGAGTATTGAATCAATGCGTTACAGGAACTTGTCGCACCTTGAGATGCAACCCGACCAATGGGCGTCATTGCTGGACGCGAGCGTGCTGAGGCAAGTAGCTTACTTGTTTGCAATGACTTACGCGAAAGGACGCACTAAGACGTCCCCGCTGGGAAATGCCGACTTGCGAGTACCAATGCCCGTCCGGGGCACGCTTCCATGATCGCGTATCCCGGGAGCGAGCCTCAGCAGTCTAGATTCAGCCCATTCTCCGAGTGGCGCGTCATCCGACCGCAGCACCACGGTTAGCGGTCATAAGCCGACTTATCGGTCCGAATTCTAAAGGGTCTGGGGTGAACCACCCACGAGTGCAGGATGAAATGGGATAACTCTCGACACTCTCTTGATCTTCGCATCACGACCTAAGCTAAAGACCTCTTGGAAGAGCCCTACAGTCGCATCATTAGGGAGCCAGGCGGGCCTACGGCGGCTCGCCCTCATCGGAACTTCTCCACCATCATCAGGTCGGTCTGCCCGAGTTCACCTTCATGAGTTGTGTAGAGGAGCCACCGGCCGTCAGGGGAAACAGAAAAGCCCCAGCCCACTCTTCCCTTCAACTTGGCAACCGTTTCAACCATGCGAGATGCGAAATCGAAACGCTGGACTGACGGGTTCTCCCAGTCTGAGAGGAAATAGATGCCACGGTCGATCACCGCGAAGGCGTTCGAGCATACGGACGGGACGATCCGGACTTCTTCGCCGCCTTCGACTGGAACGCGCCTCAGTTCAGTGTTCTCCCCATCCACTCGATCAAACAAATAGTAGAAGAATTTCCGGTCGGGGGACTCGACCCCTTGAGCGCCGCCTTGTTTCGTGATCTGCACCGCTTCGCCGCCGTTGACGGGGATTTTCCATACCTGCTTGTTTCCGTTCCTTTTAGAGACAAAGTAGATCCACTTGCCGTCTCGCGACCACCCGGAAAGCCCAGCCCCGACGTGGGCACCACGCAAACGCTCTGGTTTGCCTCCATCCACGCTGACGATGTCGATTTCGCCAATCCCGCCCGGCCGGGCGGTGAAAGCGATGCGGCGTCCATCCGGGGACCAGGCTGGGCCCGCGACATAAGGGCCGCCGAAAGAGGTCAGCTTCACCGCGTTCAATCCGTCGGCGTCGCACACCCAGATCTCGTGGCTGCCTGACCGGTCCGAAGTGAACGCGATACGCTTGCCGTCAGGCGAGTACTGCGGAACGAAGTCCAAACGGGAGGAGTTCATGGGCAACTTCTCCGCCCGGTGGCCGCCGCCCAGTTCGAGGCGCCAAATATGGGCGCGGTTGACGAACTGCATGTAGACCACGCGGCCCTGGCGTGAAATCGTCGGCATCAGGTAGTTGGTTGCGCCGCCAAAGGGGAGGGGTTCGGGGTCTCCCAATTGACGCGGGGACCCGCGAATTGCCATCTGCCACAGTCTCTTGTTGCTGGTGGAAGTACCTGATGCAAACAGGATCGAGTTTCCATCAGGCCACCATGCCGCCTCATCCGTGTTTCTTTGCCAGAACGTGATGCGCTTTGGCTCCTCGGTTGCGCTGGAGCCTTCAGGTAGTTCAAGAAGAAAAAGATCGGAGCCCCCCAACCCGTTGATCGCTCGGGTGAACACGAGAGCGCGCCCGTCTGGGGAAACCGAGGGGTAAACATCGCCAAAGAGGCCCTGAGGCGGAGAGGTTAGCTTCCGCTTTTCTCCGGTTTCGACGGAGACGAGAAACAATGCGAGTGGCTCCTGGACCGAGTTCCTATCAGGCACCACGAGCCGCCGGCTGCTGGGGAGCCAAGACATTTTGCCTTGTCCCCACCACTGAAGCTCCTTACCACCACACAGAACCTCGGTGAGTTTTCGCTCGGCTCCTCCCACGGCCGGGATCAGGAATACCCCGAATTTCTCGTCGGACAACTTGCGCTGGAAGGCGATCCAGCGACCGTCAGGGGACCAGGCAGGAAAAACGTCCGGGTCCGGATCCATCGTGAGACGGACAGGAACATCCGCGCCGATCTGGTTGACGTAGATGTCGAAGTTTTCCCGCTTGGGACCGTCCCACGAGAATGCGACGCGGTCCCCCTCTGGGGAGAAACTCGGCGACGCCTCAAGGCCCGGGTAGGTAGTGAATGGAACTGGAACCGGTAAGGCCATTGTTGACCTGGCCGGTTTGTTCCATAGCCACGCAGCACATCCGGCGGCGACCACAACCAGACCGGCGATGGCGTACCACCACCCTCGTTTGCGGACCTCCGGAACAGGGATTGGGGCGGGTGGCGGGATCGAAGCAGGGTGCGCAAGGCTCTCCACTGGGGCGATGAAGCGGTAGCCCTTGCGTGTCAGCGTCTCGATGAAACGCGGGTTGTCCGCCGAATCCCCAAGCGCCTGACGCAACTTATTGATCGCGGTGTTGACTCCGTGATCGAACTCGACAAACGTGTCGGCTGGCCATAGTGCGCGCTGCAGTTCCTCGCGAGCGACAATTTCACCGCGATGGCGCAGCAGCACGGCCAGAACCTGGAACGGCTGCTCCTGGAGCGGCACCCTGCGTCCACGCTTCCGCAGTTCTCCCGCAGCAAGGTCGGCCTCGAACAAACCGAAACGAACTGTATTGGGAACCGTCGACGAAGTCTCCAATCAGTCACCCGAATGGGCGTAGAGTAGCATAGCTGTTCGGCTTGCTTCAACCGGTTGATACTGCCTGATAACTCTTTTCCAATCAATCTCTTGCCGGGAGAGGTCTGCCTGGATGCAGTTTACATCGGAATTAGACTCAATCGAGCCGCCGTGCATTGAGGGTTACCTCCGCATAGCGAATTCTTGGTCTCGCCAGGGAGGCGAGATCAATGAAGACAACCGCGGTGGTTACGTTGGCGGCAATGCTGGGCAGCATCGCCTGGGCGGCAGCAAAAACCGACGATCAGAAGGTTGTGGCTTGCTTCGATG
>Ga0209697_10004810_pt1 | contig 17237 bp, 9 predicted proteins | sample AliMusrvi5mmetaG_FD_184115 | JGI IMG/M metagenome (GOLD analysis project Ga0209697, IMG submission 184115) | Freshwater lake bacterial and archeal communities from Alinen Mustajarvi, Finland, to study Microbial Dark Matter (Phase II) - Alinen... | ecosystem: Environmental > Aquatic > Freshwater...
GAATCAAGTAATCTATTCAGATTTAATCTAAAAATATTATATCAAAAAATTACCATTATCGCAATACAAAATGTTTGTTGATTGCCCTTATTAGTTTTATTGTACCATTATTCGGACAATAAGAAGAAGTTGTAAGCGAAGAGTCAATTGCTTTGTATGTGGTTAGTTAAAAGCAACCGTTAAGTTTAGCGGCTCTGAGAGTTTTCTTGCAGCCACTTCATATAATCCCCAAAAGCTGAATATTCGGATTGAAATCATAGAAACAAAGTGATATAATTTTCAAAGAAATATTATTACGAACGGGAGGTTAAAACAATGAAACAGCTTTCCAAACGGCTTTTCGGTGCTCTGTTGGCGATTATTATGGCGGTTACCATGCTTCCAAACAGCACATTTAAAGCCACAGCAGCAAATGCTTCAACGCAAAGAACAATAACAACAGGCAGCACTTTCTTTTACGGCTCATATCCGCAAACAAAGGTTACAAACCCCGCTTTAATTACCGCGCTTAATGCGCTGACGTTATCGAGCGATGACACCGTAACCTACGCCGGGTCAAAATACAAACGGGTATATTTTACACAGTATACGCCTCAAGAAGTCGGAACTTCAATAAGCCCGGATGAGTCCTATCAGGCAGCAAACAGCTACTATATCAACACCGTTTACTGGTTTAAATACGAACCGATAAAGTGGCGCGTTTTGTCCAACACAAGCGGTGAGCTTTTTGTCATGGCGGTGAACATATTGGCATCAAGTGCATACAATCAGGCAGATAATAATGTCACATGGGAAACATGTGATTTGCGGCATTGGTTAAATAATGATTTTTATAATACAGCCTTCAATTCAAGCGAAAAGGCAGGGATAAAAACAACCGCTGTTGTCAATGAGGATAATCCCTGGGACAACTCTGACGGCGGCAACAACACAAGCGATAAGCTGTTTCTGCCTTCACTCAGCGAAGCAACGAACACTGCCAACAGTTTCAGTTCAGACGAAAGCACTGATACATCGCGCCAAGCACAGGGAACCGATTATTCAAAAAGCCAGGGGCTTTATGTCTACACGGGCAGTACATATTTAGGGAATGGTTTCTGGTGGCTGCGTACACCCGGCGACGGTCAATCATGTGCCTGTATCGTCTGCTGCGGCGGCGACATCGACAACGACGGCGATGGTGTCATCACTACTTATATCGGTGTCCGCCCTGCTTTTAAAATAAATCTGTCATCTGTCATCTTCGTATCTTCAATTTCCCTTTCAAAAAGTTCAGCGACTTTGATTTCCGGCAAAACGCTTCAGTTGACCGCAACCGTCAAGCCCTCAAACGCAATTTATAAAGCGGTTGCATGGAAGTCCTCAAGCTCGGCGGCGCTGGTTTCCGCAGCAGGCCTTGTCACGGCGAATGCAGTCGGCGCAGCGACCGTAACCTGTTCTGCGCTGGATGGCAGCGGCATAAAGGCAACCTGCAAAATAACCGTAATACCCAAAACGCCGACAAATTTAAAGGCGGTTAAGGCGACAACATCAAGTATTAAACTGACATGGACTGCTGTCAGCGGAGCTACCGGTTATTATATTTACCGCTCAAACAGCAGTACAGGGCCATATACAAAAATAAAGGCGCTTACCGGCAGCAATACCTTTACGAATACCGGTTTAATAACAAAAGGTACGACCTACTATTATAAAGTTCAAGCTTATAAAACAGTGGGAGCCAACTTGTATTCCGGTGGATTATCAAGTATGGCCTATGCAAAGGTATAACATAAGCATATAAGCGCAGCCGCCGAAAATTTTTCGGCGGCTGATTTTTTAACTCGGAACGAAACTTTTGCATGCGAGGAAAGAACGAGGTACGCAATCCCTCCACCACCTCGGGTGGTCCCCCTACCTTTAACAAGGCAGGTAAAGAAGGATTTTTCCAACGCAAACAGGTTCAATAGAATGCAGTGTTTCATTTCTCTTTCGAAAGGTGGCAAGAACGGAGCTCTCTCTTGGCTCGCCTATTGTAGGAGAGCTGGCGCGCAAGCGACTGAGAGGTAGATTTACGAAACGCATAAAATGGGCTGCCTACGATTTTTCTTTCACCCATCCCATATAATCCTCATACAGCGTCTCCGACTCCGGATGCCCCGCGAAAGCCGCCGTTCCCGGTTCGTTCATCATCCCCTGATATTGGTAGGCGAGAACCTTTTCAACATAAGGAGAAACGGCTTCGAGCTGCTTTTTGATGCGCGAAAAATCGGCGGGCAGCAGCGCGCTTCGGTAAACAAGGCCTTCAAAATCAAACAGTTCTATATCTGCCCAAAGGGTGCTCCGTCCGGCCTTATCGTGCGCGTATTTCAGTTTTTCATAGTGACCGGCGCTGTTTTCAACTCTTGTCTTTTTCACCCCGACTTCATCCTGATAGGCGATATAATCAACCGCCATGCTTTCAAGCTGCCTGATATATTTCGTATCCGCTTTGACAAGATTTGTTCCGTATGGCGCAATCAGCGTTTTATTGTTTGGATTCAAGCGCCGGGCTTCCCCGCAGCAAAGGTTCACATAATCGATGAACTTCTTATTGAAATGCCTGATGATGCAGGTCTCGTCCGGCATATACCAGCCGTAAAGGCTTTTGTGGTGCCCGAATTGCTCGGATAGTTCATTCATGGCGGTCAGGCTTTTATGGATAACCGTTTTGTCGGTAATATTTTTCCTCGCCTCCCGCCAGTCCCCATAAAAGCCGTTGCTCATAAAAACCTTCAAGCCGCAGCTGTCGGCCTGCGAGAGCAGCACCTCAAGCGGATTTTCGCAGGAAAGAGTGGCTTGAGGAAAAATGGACGATTGATAATAAGCCTCCGAATTGATGGCGGATGCCATGAGCACAATATATTCCATGCCGGTGCTGCTAATTTCGCTGATTTTTTCACGCCACTGCGCTTCGGTGAAGCTTTGGCAGGCCGGGTTCCAATATTTGCCCTCTGCCTTACTGTGGTGCTGAAATTCAAACCATGTGCCGGAAATCGGTTTTACGGTATGCGTTTCCATCTGAGCATCCTTTCGGCAATTCAATGTTATATATAGTATAATAACACAAATTCATTGTTATACAACAAAAAAAGCCTGCCGGAATCATTGACTCCGGCAGGCTTGAAATATAGCTCAGGGATTAATACGGGTGAGTTTGGTCAATGGTGTGCAGGAACAACCCGACCTGGTCAAGCAAGCCGCTGTCAACACTGTTAACAATGCCGTCGCCGTTTACATCAAGAGCAAATGTTTCAATAGCTGTAAGCTCAACCATGTAGGATGCGGCAAGGTTGGCAATCATCGCGTCGCTGCCGTTCGCGTAACCGTCGCCGTTGGCGTCACCGAAGATTACCAGATAGTATGTGTCAATGACATTGCCGTTATAAACCAGGTCAACTTTTGTACCGGTACCGTAACCGAAATCAGTCGGGGTAAATACAAGCGAGCCGTAAGGAGTGGTTAAATAGGCATTCAGGTTTGTGGTTCCTTCGGGTATACCGTAAATATACTTGCGGGTGCCGTCAACCGTGACATGCGAGCCGCTTACCGCGGTAATCTTGGGTCCGCTTACCGTCACCGTACAAGCTGCTGTTTTTCCGCCGTCATCGGTGCGGCAGGTGATGACAGCCGTTCCCGCATGAACAGCGCTGACAGCGCCGGCGGAACTCACCGTGGCGACATCGGGGTTGCTCGAAACCCATGTTACTGATTTAACACTGGCTGAGCCGACACCAAGTACACCCACAGGGGCAATTGTCGGGGTTAAGGTTTTTGCCGAGTCACCTAAGAAGAAGGCCAATGAAGTGCTGCTTAAAGTGACTCCGGTTACCTGATAATTCGCGAACGCGACCGTTACGCTGTCCGTAAAGACCTTACCAAAGCTGTCTGTCGCTGTAACGGTGATAATAGCCGTGCAGGCTGAGTTTGCCGAAGGTGTGCATTTGCCTGTCTGGTCGACGGTAACGGAGGATGCGCTTGAACTCCAAACCAGGCTCGTATATTCGCCGGCAGTCGGATTGATTGTAACGCCGAGCTGAATGCTCTGTGAGTTGTAGGTCTGATAGAGCTCGACTTTTTTGGAAATGAAGTCGGAATTAGGCGTTATCGTTATTGAGGTAATCCGTGAACGAGGAACAAGGCCGTCCCTTGCGGCTGTGAGCGCCGCTGTCGCCTGATTAATGGATGTTTGGTCGGAATCCGGGTTCGCGTAAATGGATCTTGCCGCTGTTAAAGCTGAGGAAAGGGCCGCAAAGCTTGCGGCGGAATAGTCAAGCGGGTTGTAGTTTGCCTGCATCACCGCATTGATGATGTTGGCGAGCGGTGTTTTATCGATTTTGACGGTGACGGTGCAGGTTGCCCTCAGCTCGCCGATTTGTGTCGAGGCGGTCACATAAGCCACACCGCCTATTCCGATTGTAACCAAGCCGTTTTGGTCAACAGAAGCCACAGACGGGTTCGTTGAACTCCATACAATTCCGCTGAAATCAGGTGTCTGCCCGTTTTCACCGGTCATGGTTGCCGTTAACTGCACGGTGCCGGAGTTAATCGCGGCACTGATTGTTGTGGGGGATACGGTGAGAGAGGCTGCCGCAACCTTTACAAAGGCAACGACTGCCGAGGCTTTATAGGTGTTGCCAAAGTGGTCGGTAACGGTTGCGGTTAAAGTTGCGAAGCACGGGGAATCGACGGTTGCCTTAACAACACCGCTTTGCGTTACGGATATATTCGGGCTGCTGCTTGACCAGGCGATGTTTGCGTACATCGCATTAAGCGGGTCGAACAATATGCCCAGCGTGGCGCTTGCCGCGGTATAGGCCGAGCCTGACGGCACATGGACAATAACATACCCGTGCTGGTTAACCCCGCCCACACTAACCGCTGCCGAGCTGATATAAACATAAGGTACAAGAGCCTGGTAAGCGGCAAGTAAATTTGCGGTGGCGGCATCAACATCCGCCTGCGAAGCAAGGGCGTTGTTATAGACAGCGTTGGAAGCATTGTACACCGCCATCATAGCTGTCCAGCTTGCAGGCGTGAAGCTTGTCTGTGTCAGCGTGCTGAGCGTATTGACGGCATTCAGAAGAGCCGTTTTGTTTGCGCTGACCGTTATCGCACAGCTTGCGGAAAAACCTCCGTCAACAGTGGTGGTGGTAATGGAAACGGTGCCTGAATTTATAAAGGTAACAACTCCGCCCGAGGTGACGGTGGCAATCGATTCATCGCTGCTTGACCAGATGACATCCTTGAAATTGGCTGCTCCGATGCCAAGTGTCCCCGCCGGTGTTACGGATGCCGTAATGGTTGCCGTGCCTCCGTTAACCGCATTGGTTATTGATGACGGCGAAACGCTCACGCCTGTTACCGGATAGTTCGCGAAGGCGACATTGATGCTGCCCTGGCGGACATTGCCCTTGTAATCCGTTGCCGTCACAGTGATTATACCGCGGCAGGCGCTGTTGGCAGTAGGCGTGCAAAGGCCGGTTTGGTCAACGGATATGGAGGATGTGTTTGATGACCAAACAATTGTGTTAATAGTGGCATCAGCCGGGAATAAAGCATAGCCCAATTGAATGCTCTGGCTTTGGTATGTGCTTGTAAGAGGAACACTCTTTGTAACATAGCCGTTTGTCATCGCTCCGCTGTAGGTTACCGCAACGGAATTGATATAGACATAGGCAACGAGCCCGTCAAACGCGCTGAGCAGCGCAACTTTTGCGGCGTTAACATCAGCCTGCTTGGCAAATACCGTGTCTCTTACCGCGATAGCGCTGTTCAGCGCCGCGGCAAAGACCGCCCAACTGGCGGGTGTATACAGCGCGGGGTCGGGCGCAAAGCTTACAATCGCGTTGATTGCGTTGACCAGCGCCACTTTGTCCGCATAAACCGTTACGGGGCAGGTTCTTGTATAATCTCCGTCATAAGAAGTGGCGGTGATAACGCACTGGCCCGCGTCAACATACGTGACAACGCCGCTTTGGCTGACGGTTGCAACTGCGGGATTGCTTGAGGACCAATAGGTTTTTGCAAAGCTTGCACCGAATATTCCGGTCGGTGTGAAGCTTGAAGTAATGGTGACAGGCGCGGCGCCGACGGTGGCGGTAAGAGAGGTCTTGTCAATCGTCATTCCGGTTACCTGGTAATTCGCGAAGGCGACGAAGACGGTATCAACCATTTTGTTCCCGTAATGGTCGGTGGCTGTTAGTGAAATGAGCGCGCCGCCGGCGGCATTTGAGGAAGGTTTGCACTTGCCGGTCTGGTCAACGGTAATCGAACTGTCGTTTGATGACCAGACAATAGAGGTATACATCGCGTTTGAAGGCGCAAAGGTGGATGTAAACTGAACACTTTGATTGCTGTATATCTGATATAACTGAACTTTGACGGAAACATGGGAAGGCGCCGGATTGCCGTCTTTCAGGATTGTAAGAGCTGTCATATGAATATATGGTTTGAGCGCCTGATAGGTGCTGTAAAGTGCTGCCGTGGCGGCGTCTATCTGCTCCTGCGAATAAGTCACGCCGTTATATACCGCGATAGCGGTATTATAGGCTGCTGAAAAAGCGTTGCTTGTTGTAATTTCATAATCCTGAACATTGACATGCTGCGCATCAATGAAGGCAAGCGCTTCCGAGAGGGCGGTTTTGTCGCCGCTGACAACAACAGAACAGGTGCCGTAAACGCCTCCGTCAACCGATGTTACTGTAATGGTTGCCGCGCCGGCGTTCAGGAAAGAAACCTGGCCGCTTTGGGTAACCGGAATATTCGGGTTGTCGCTCGACCAGATAACATTCTGCAACGTCGCGTTAACCGTCCCCAGTGTACCCACGCTCTTCACCACATAGGTTATGTTTTGAGGCGCGTTGCCGACACTCGCGTTGATGGTAGTTGGTGTAACGTCAACCCTTGTCGCCGAGTTGTTTGCAAAGGAAACATAGACGCTGTCGGTCACAGTTCTGCCGTAATAGGTGGTTACGCTGACGGTTATTAACGCAAAGCACGCGGCGTTTGAGGTGGGTTTGCAGACGCCGTTCTGGTCAACGCTGACGGTTGAACTGCTTGAGGACCAAACGATGCTTTCATAATAAGAGTCGAGCGGACTCATCCGCAGTGTGAGGTCGATGGATTGGTTGGTGTAATTTTGAAGCACGGTTACATTTTTAGAAATAAAATCACCTGCTGGATTATCGCCGTTATAAATCGTGACACTGTTGACATAGATGTATTTTACAAGCCCGCTGTAAGCGCTGTTAAGCTGAGTTGTTGCGGAATCAACATCGGCCTGAATGGCATCCGGGTTGTCATAAACCTGCTGCGCTCTTGCCATTGCGACAAGCAGTGCGTTCCAGGTTGTCGGCGTATAGTACGCATAGTTCAGGTTCGCGTTATTGACAGTGTCCAGCGCGGTTTTCAGCAAGGTTTTGTTTATAAAGACAGTGACCGTGCAGGTGGCCGTAAAGCCGCCGTCCCTCGTTTTTGCGTAAACTGTTGTGGAGCCAGGCCCCACATAGGTCATCAAACCGGAATCGCTGACCGTTACAACGTTCGGATCGCCGGAAATCCATTGAACATCCGTGATGTCCGCGCCGATAAGCGGCGTACCGGTAGGCGTAACGGTGGCTGTCAGCTGGGTTGTATTGTGAACAAGCCCGGCACCTACCGATGTAGTGTTAAGGCTTATTCCCGTTACGGGGACATTTGCGAATGCCACACCGACACTGTCGGTATAAACATTGCCTAAAAAGTCCTCCGCCCGGACGGTAATAACGGACCAGGTGGCATTGTTCGAATTCGGGCCGCATTTGCCTGTCTGATCAATATTCATCGCCGAGTTGCTGGAAGACCAGGTAATTGACTTATAGTTCGCATCCGCAGGGGTAAGGGTATAAGAAAACTGCAAAGACTGGTTTGAGTAGATTTGGAACAACCCCACCTTGTATGTTTCATAGTCGGGCGCGGGGGTACCGTTAAAGGTTAATGTTATTCCCCTGAGCGGTTTATACTGATTTAACGCGTCAAAATTAGAAGCAAGATATTGCGTAGCATTATCGCACTGCGCCTGCGTGGCGAGATCCAGATTTTGGATAGTAATTGCCTGTTGAAGCGCTTGGGTTAAAGCCGCAAAATCGTCGGGCGGGTAGTTGTTGGGGTCGAGGTTTGCGGATGTAACCAGATTTATTATGTGATTAAGAGCTGTTTTGTCAGCCCTCACGGAAACTGTGCAGGTCGCAGTTTTGAAGCCATCCACTGTAGTTGCGGTAATGACGGCATCGCCGGGATGAACTGCCGTAACAGTGCCGCCGCTGACGGTTGCGACATTTGTGTTGGAAGATGTCCAAATAACATCTTTAATGCTTGCGGCCCCCATACTCAAAAAGCCCGCGGGTGTTATGGTTTCGGTTATTTTACTTGTTCCGCCCTCATGCAGGCTTAAACTTGTTTTATCAAGCGAAATTCCGGTTACAGGGTAGTTCGCGAATGAAACGACGCAGGAAGCTTTAAAGCCGCCGTCCTGCGTGGTTGCGGTTATCACAGCATAACAGGATGAATTTGCTGTCGGTTTGCAGACACCGCTGGCGTCAACAGAAACGCTGCTGCTGCTTGACGACCAGATGATTGTTTGATTGGTGGCGTCGGCAGGTGTGAAGATTGCGTGAAGGGTTGCGCTTGCGTCCTTATAGCTCTGCGATAACGGTACGCTTACAGCCACATTCGGCGCTTCCTGCAGAGCAACGCCGGTAACAAGCGTACCGACAAAAACTTTGTAATAAGTTTTTACCGTGTCGCTTGTTTTGGCGATAATCGTCACAGTACCGCCTTCAAGGGGCGTCAAGATGCCGTTTTTGTTTATTCTGGCTAAACTGTTTTCGGCGGCGGTGGTTGTCGTGGCGAATACCTCGGTTTTACCGTCGTCCGCGACAATACCCCAGGTGATTACCGGTATTAAGCGGGACGGGTAGGTTTTCGCAATCATTTGTGTCATTACCCCGATGAGCGCAACGGACGGACCGGTTATTTCAACCTCCGATACGGCGGAAAGGTTTTTGCCCGTTACGGTTGCGCCCGTTGAAACCGTGACACCGTCAAGCGTTGCGGAAACCGTTGTAGATTTTGAGCCGGAGTTGGAACCTGCGTCACGGCCAATCATCAGGCCGGTGGAAGAACCGATACCAATATAATTTGTATTAGATGATTGCCACACGATTCCCTGGGTTGTCGCCCCTTTTGGCACAAGATTTGCCGCGGCAAGCTGCTGCGTGGCACCTTCCTGAACGGAAGTGGTTCCGGCAATCGTAAAGCTTTGAATCGGAAGATTGTCAACCACATGTACGGTTACGGTGTCATTGGTGCTGAGCTGAAGGAGGTAATTTGCCACGGTGGTAATCGCGCCTTCACTCCATGAAATAGCATTGCCGGTGCCGACGACATATAAAAGACCCCAAAGAACATATTTCATGATCGTGGTTGAAATAGGTACGCCCAATGTACTTAAAACACTGGCAAGGGTGCCGGCAACCGTCTCCGGGTCGTTGCCGACAAGCGCCGCGTATTTTATAACATTATCCATAAAACCCTTCACATCGGGCGAGGCCATAAGGGTAACATCACCGGGCGAAGTAAAAGTCGCAAGACCGGTATCGGAAAGCGTGGCGGAGGAACCCGACTTAACAGTCCAGGTAACGCCCATGTGCAGCCTCATCGGGGTTGTAACAGCCTGGAGCTGCATCGTGTAGCCTACTTCAACGGTTGAGGGAACCTGCGCCTTATTTGTAATGGTTGTGCCGTTCGGGAAAAAGTCCGCGGTTATAGCTGTGGACTTTGTCACAACAACCCTTATCTGGTCTCTCGCAAGCTCAACACCGTTCACATCATAGAGAATAACGGTAATGCCGGTGTCCATCGTGTTGAGCATCGTTCTCAGCGACGCGATAAGCGAATCTGTAAGAGCGCTCGGCAGCACGCTTGCGCCTGCTTGAATAACATTGAGGATGCCGTCGGCGTCCATCGCGTCGATATCCATACCGGTGAACAGCGCGTATATTGCTGTGGCTGTCGCGTCGCCCACAATCGGTATGGTGCGTATGTTGTTGTCAACCCACAGACGCAGCACCGCGCCCTTGGAACTGTCATGCGCTCTAACCAACCCGTTTTGGTCGACAGAGACAAGAATAGGCGTTTCACTTTCCCAGTAGAAGTAACCGCCGGTGGGCATGCTGCAGTCAATCAGTGTGGGCGTAAGCTGCAGCGTGTCTCCTTCCATCATAGAAACCTGTGTGGTGACAGGCGCGCCGTTGGCATAAATATCAACCACATGGGTGATGATATCCTCAGCGGAAATGACGGGTGTAACAACCCCGATCATGAGCGCAAGGACCATAAAAACGCTTAGGCACCTTTTTATTTGTTTTTTCATAGAAATACCTCTCTTTGTCCGCTAAATTTTGGATATTCTAATGCACTATATAGAATAACATAAAAAAACATATAAATAAATATCTTTTTATAAAATTAGCCCATATTTTTCAAAAATTTCATTCATAATAGCGCAAAAATAGCGCAAAACCAGAAATATATTGACATATAAAACGATTGACAGCTGTGTTTAAGCATCCTAAATATTCTTGATGTATCCGGGAAATTCTGATATACTTAATTCACCCGATGATGGAAGCGGTGAATTTGGATATGAACAGCAGGTTTAAGCAATACAGGGAGGAATATCCTGTCTTTTTTTATGACGGGTTTAAACTCGCTGCAAAAGAAGGCTTTATACAAATCAGGTTTGATTTTACCATAGACGGGCTTTGCGAATTTCATCCCGAAATAAAAATAGCAACCGGCAATCTGAGGCTCCTGAATGCCTTTGCCAGCGCGGAGGCAAGGGATATTGTCTTCGCTTTGGGGATGACAGAAGCGGTCAGCTATTGGAAGTGCGTCTGCCCGCCGAGAGTTGTTGTCAGATGCGGTGTATTGAGTGAGCAGGATAAACTTTGGTGGAAAAAGCTGTGGTATAACGGCTTGGCTGAATTGTTTTATATGAACGGAATAGAAACTGACTTTGAGACCTTTGTTGAAATCGAAAATGATTTTACACCTGCGGCCGAAGCCGGTATTGATTCCGGGGTGAAGACGGGCAGTTTTAATTCAAGCGGGTTGAACATAATTCCCGTTGGCGGCGGAAAAGATTCGATTGTTACCCTTGAATTACTTCGTGAGCTGAGTGATAAAAACCTTTGCTTCACAATGAATGACCAGCTTGCACGAACCGAGTCAGCGTTGCTTGCCGGATACAAAGAGGAAAGTATAATAAAAACCTTTCGAACAATTGATAATGAATTGCTGCAAAGAAATGCTGAAGGTTTTTTAAACGGGCATACACCGTTGTCGGCAATTATTGCGTTTTTGAGCCTATATTGCGCTTATATTGTAGGTGCGGAGAATGTTGTTCTTTCAAACGAATCAAGCGCGAACGAAGTTAATATTAGCGGAACAGAGATTAACCATCAATATTCGAAAAGCTATGAGTTCGAGAACGATTTCAGAGACTATGTCAAAAGAAATTTTGGCAGCGGAATTAATTATTTCAGCCTTTTACGTGCGTTTAACGAGCTGCAAATCGCAAAACAATTTGCCGCATTTAAAGAGTATCTGCCGGTATTCAGAAGCTGCAACGCAGGCAGCAAGAAGAATGTTTGGTGCTGCAAATGCGCGAAATGCCTTTACGTCTATATTATTATTTCACCCTATTTTGAGAGAGATAAGATGATGGAAGCTTTTGGCTGTGATATGCTGGCAAAGCAAGAACTTCAAAAAGATTTTGACGGACTTGTCGGCTTTTCGAACGAGAAACCGTTTGAATGTATCGGAACGGTTGAAGAGGTTTGCTGCGCGCTGGAAATGACAGCCAAAAGATATATTGCAAACGGAATCGAACTGCCGTTTTTGCTTAAAAATTATATGAAAAATCAAAAAAACGATTACGGCAGAAACCAAGCCGAGTTGCTGAGTGAATTTAACGAAGAAAATAATATACCCGAGAAGTTCAAAAAATATGTCATGGAGATGTACAGATATGTGTCAAGAACTGATTGACTATTTTAGAGACCAAAGTGTTTTAATTTTAGGCTTCGGGCGCGAAGGCCGCTCAACCTATGAATTTATCAGAAAGTATCTTCCGCAAAAGCAGATAGGTATTGCAGACCAAAGAAGTTTGGAAATTAAGGACGAATTTGTTGATTTATTTACAGGGGAAAACTATCTGGAAGCCATCGGCAAATTTGACTTGGTGATGCAAAGCCCGGGAATATCCCTGCGCTCAGTAAAAATTCCGAAGTCGGTTGAAATGTCAGGACAAATGGATTTATTTTTACGTTTCGCACCGTGTGTAAAAATCGGAATTACGGGAACAAAGGGAAAAACCACGACTTCAACACTGATCTTCGAAACTTTGCGGGCAGCAGACATATCAACTTGCCTCATCGGCAACATTGGCGTACCTGTTTTTGACAGCCTTGAGGAAATTGAGGGAAAAACAGCGGTCATTGAAATGTCTTCCCATCAGTTGGAATTCGTTAAGGCATCGCCTCATATCGCGGTACTGACAAATATATATGAAGAACATCTTGACCATTATAACGGTATGATGGGATATGTGAACGCAAAACTGAACATTTATCGTTTTCAAGATGAGAACGACTTTTTTGTATATAACCAGGATCAGGACTTGAGGGCGTTTTTGGATTTGAATGATGTTAAGGCAAAAAAAATACCGGTAAGTGCAAAGGACGGGGATAATTCCGAATTTCTTGCAATGCTTGGCTCATTGAATGAAAGATTAAAGGGAAAACATAACCGGCAGGATATATACTTTGCCGCTGCGGCTGCCCGCTGCCTTGGGATAGAAGACGAAGCAATCCGAAAAGGAATTGAAAATTTTGAGGGAATTCCCCATCGTATGGAACCGGTCGGCGTTTTCAAAGGGATTATGTTTTATAATGACAGCATTGCCACAATTCCTGAATCGGTGATACTTGCTGTTGAAGCGCTAGAAAATGTGGACAGCCTGATTATCGGCGGCATGGACAGAGGCATTGACTATTCGGAATTTATGGACGCGCTTGAGACAAGCGGAGTACATAACCTGATTTGCCTGCCGGACACCGGACATTCCATAGGGAAAGAACTTATAAAAAAAGGCTCCGGCATGACAATCGTTTTTGCGGATAACATGGAGCAGGCCGTTTCATTTGCCTTTGAACTGACAGAAAGAGGAAAGAGCTGCCTTCTTTCACCGGCTGCGTCAAGCTATAACACTTACAAAGATTTCATTGAGAGAGGCGAGCACTTTAAGAAACTCGTCAAAGAATTTAGATGGTAGATATTAGATTACAATATTTTTCGGCGCCGGCAATATACTTTGCGGAATGGAATATACGATGAATACAAGCGATGACATTTTATTGCACGAACAGGAAATATCAGCCTATATTGACGCGTTGACCTTCGATAATCCCGATGAGGCTGAGAAGTTTTGCACGCATTTGTTGGCTGAAAACGAAGACAAACTAAGTTTAAACAGAGCCGTGTCCGGTGCCTATGCACGGTGCTTATGCCGTTTCCTTTTGCACAAGAAAAACAAAAACCGGCTTGTTCGGATCATCGAAGAAAACGAAACAATCCGAAGTGCTGTCTTCGGAAAGCTGAATACCTACAAATTCAGTTTGATTTTCATGATGAAGAGAGTATTTAGAAGCAATAACATTGAACTGACAGCGGAAATACTGGAATTGCTGAAGAATAATCCTTTTCGCGATGAGCAGGCAAAATCTTATTCTGACAGGTGGTCACTTGGATTCTTGGTTACCGAGGTGCTGAAAGCGCCTGAAGATTATATGAATTTAAGCAATGAGAGCTTAAAGATATTAAACAATATTTTAACGGAAGGTGAGTGCAATGAAAAAAAGACTGATTAAGGTTATCGCGTTAAGTATGGTTCTCGCAATGATATTTTCTCTCGGAGCTATGGCCGGAACAAAGACCCAAACCACACCGTTTGACAACAGCCAGTTTTTTACCTGCGGGGATTATTCAATCCATTACCGCGTTTTTGAAGCCCAGGGCCAGCCGAAAGGCAGAATACTGATGCTCCATGGGTTTCTTCTGTCAACTTACTCTTGGCAGAATATGGCGGCTGAAATGACAAAAGCCGGGTATACCTGTGTTTTGGCAGACCTGCCTGATTTCGGATACAGCAGCAGAGAAAATGCCAATACCATAGCCATTCCCCGGGAAGATCTGATGGTAAATTTAATGGTGAGCATCGCGCCGCTCAACACATGGCTTGTCGCGGGGCATTCAATGGGCGGCGGTGTGGCAATGAACATTGCGATAGAGCATCCGGAGATTAAAGGATTGCTGCTTTACTGCCCGGCACCGAACACAGCAACGTCCAAAATACTGAACCCTTTAATAACAAATCAAATTGTCGGGTCCGCGTATTCGGCATTTTTCAAATTTTCAACGTATCCCAAGACGCTCGTGAAACTGGCCGTTGCGTATGTCGCTATGGATTTCAAATTCGGCATGGCGTACGATACGGCAAAAATAACAGATCCGTTGAATCTTCCGGGCACCGGGCTCGGTATGACTTATATGACGGCAAATACAAGGTCAACGGATATGACAGCGCTTCCGGGGCTTAAAATGCCGGTATTTTTGGTTGAAGGGGAAAAGGATAACTTTTTACCAAAGACCATGGTCAGCGGCACAATAGCGGCTTTGCCGCAGGCAACGCTCTATATAGTTAAGGGCGGAGGACATATCTGTATTGAAAACAAAGCGCCAGAGATTGCGGCTGCGACGGTAGCTTTTTTAAACAATGCTTTTTAAGAACTGACAGATGAAAACCGCGCCCCCAAAAATCATCGATTTTTGGGGGCGCGAAAATCAGAAAGTTTAATAGTTGCGCAGTAATGCGATTACTTTGCCTAAAATTACTACCTCATTGCAGATTAAAGGTTCAAACGCGTCGTTTTCGGGTTGCAGGCGAATATGCCCGTTTTCTTTATAAAATCGCTTAACGGTTGCTCCCTCATCTTCTTCAAAAAACGCTATTACGATTTCACCGTTTGAAGCAACCGGCGTCCGTTCAACAATAACAATGTCCCCGTCAAAAATACCCGCGTTAAGCATACTATCGCCCTTGACACGAAGCGCAAAAAGCGATTTGTAACTCGAAATATGACCGGAATAGGGGATGTAACATTCGATATCCTCGAAAGCGAGTATCGGCTTGCCTGCAGTGACAGTACCGGTCAGCGGAACTTGTATGACATTTTCCGATTGGCCGGAAAGGTGGATGGAACGTTTCATCATCGGGTCCCTTGTAATATATCCCGCATCCTCAAGCACTTTGAGTATTGTCTGCACAGACGCAGGAGAACTGAGCCCTACGGCAGCGCCTATTTCCCTGACAGAGGGAGGCGGACCGTTTTGCGTTCTGTTAAGAAGATAATCGTAAACTTCACGTTGCTTTTTGGATATATTTTTCATAAAATAACCCCCAATAAAGATTTATTCGTGTTTATGAGCGAATTATAACACAAAGTTTTAAAAAAAGCAAACATTTGTTTTATTAAATTATTTGAAAAATTCGGAGAAATTGCTTAATTAGGTTTTGATTTTTGCGAATTTGTGCTATACTATTTTGTTAGATAATGGTCAATTGCAAAAATACGGACTGAGGTAGTTTCACACTTCGCGGGGGCTGCTGCAAGAAAACTATAAAAATAATGACAAACAATCATAAATATTCGCATTATAAGCATAAAAAGCGAAATCATAATTAAACATAATTATTTTGTTGCGGGAGATGTTTGTATGGCTGCCGGTAAAAAAATATCGATTAAAAGGGCGAATTTCCCTGAGGAGGTCGGAGTCTCCTCGCAAGCTGTCGCGGCTTTTATTGAAGATTTGAATGAAAGCAAAATTGAGACGCATAGTTTAATGATTTTGCGCCGCGGCCAGGTAGCTTTCGAGTGCTGGGCTGAACCTTTCGGCCCTGATATTCCGCATACGATGTTTTCGGTCAGCAAGAGCTTCACCGCAACAGCGGTAGGGTTTGCGATTAACGAAGGGCTTCTGTCGCTTCAAACCAGGGTAGTGGATATCCTGCCCGAGTACAAACCCGCCAAAACAGACGAAAATCTTGAAAAGCTGAACGTTTATCATCTTTTAACGATGACAGCGGGCAAGGATGTTCTTGCGCTTTCGGATAAAACAAAAAATCAATGGATTAAAGATTTCTTTGACGCGAAATGGTCTTTTGCGCCCGGGGATTTTTGGCGGTATATCAGTGAAAATTGTTTTATTTTATGTGTGATGCTGGTTCGTGTCACCGGAATGTCCGTGACCGATTACCTGACACCCCGCTTGTTTGAACCGTTGGGATACAACAGAATACCGTTTTGGGAAAAGGACGGCTACGGCATTGAGGCAGGCGGCTGGGGGATTTACCTGACGACGGAGGAACTTGCGAAATTCACTTTATGTTACAGCCGTGGCGGCGTGTTCAACGGCAAACAGGTTATCCCCGCGAATTGGGCGAAAGAGGCTGTAAAAAAGCAAGTCGAAAACCTGCAATATAACGACTTGGCAAGCACATCGGGCTACGGCTATGGATTTTGGCGCAATCCGGTTCCGGATGCATACCGCGCTGACGGTTTGTTTTCCCAGTTCGGCATGGTTTTTGAGAAGTATGATGCCTGCCTGATCATGACGGCAAGCGAAGTTTTTGAGGATAAGGCGAGGGATTGTATATGGAGACATTTCCCCGGTGTATTTTGTGAAGAAAGCACTATGCCCGCCGCTGACGCTGCCTTGAAAGAAAAACTTAAACTGCGGAATATGCCTGTGCTGTCAAAGACACCGCGAAGCAGGCTTGAAAAAAACATCGAAGGTACGATTTTTAAGATCAATAAAAATGCAGTGCTCGAGAAAATCGGTTTACCGATCGGTATCCTCATTTCGGCTATGGTTCAGCTGAACCACGAAAAGTTAACCGGCATTGAAGCCGTTAAATTTACATTCGGCGAGAATGAGTGCAAAATGACCTGGCGCGAGGGATTGTATAAAAACACAGTCGTTTGCGGTATGGACGGAAAACCCAGAAACAGCAAAATCAGGATTTCACAGTTTAATTTTACCGCAAACAGCATGGC
>Ga0209697_10004811_pt1 | contig 17237 bp, 20 predicted proteins | sample AliMusrvi5mmetaG_FD_184115 | JGI IMG/M metagenome (GOLD analysis project Ga0209697, IMG submission 184115) | Freshwater lake bacterial and archeal communities from Alinen Mustajarvi, Finland, to study Microbial Dark Matter (Phase II) - Alinen... | ecosystem: Environmental > Aquatic > Freshwater...
ATGAACCACTACCCAGTTTTAGCTCCGCCGTGCGTGTCTTTTTGCGCAACATCCCTGTTTTTAAAAACTTCAACAAAACTATACCGATGGAAATTACTAATATTGCTGGTCTGAGTGAACCGATAAAACGATTAATTGAGGTTATTTCAAGAGGTGTCGGTAACATATCGGAACCGTATCTCACTAAAAAAAATGCGGATGCAAAGGCTTACGAAATAAAAGTTATTGCCGATGCGGTGGCAGAGGGCAGGAAGAAGCTAACTCAACCTGAGTATTATAACGGCAAAGTCAACATTATTTTGGCAGAAGAAAAACCAGACAGCGTACCAACTTTACAGAATCGGATGACTGCACGACTTGAGCATCAAACACAATGCAATCAACAAAATATAGAGGCTATCTGTGCCAATGCTGCCGAGGAACTGTCTCAAGAAACCTCTGCACCTGACGAGAAACCAGAGCCTGAATGGATATCCCGTTTTTTTGAAATTTCGTCAGGAATAACCACTGAGCAACTTCAAAATATATGGGGAAGGATTCTTGCTGGTGAAGTCAAGCGCCCTGGCTCTTTCTCGCTCAGAACTCTTGATGTAATTCGCAATCTATCTAGAAAAGAGGCTGAGAGTTTTGTTAAACTTTGTAACTATGTTCTTCGATCTGGAGACAAAATGTTTTTTATTTATCCTAAAGACACCATTTTTGCTAATAAATGTGGCCTGACCTTTAATGAAATTCTGCCTTTGAAGGATGCCGGACTAGTATTTGAATCAGAATTGGAATATTCGTTTAACCCTAGTAAAGTTGGCGAAACATCTCACCTTATATATGGCCCATTGATCATCTTTATCGAAAGGGAAAAGGATACTCTAAAGCTTGGGAGCAATGTTGGATTATTAACGCGTGTAGGCATTGAATTGCTTCAGCTAGTAAATATTCAGCCGGATATGAAATATATAGATATCGTCTGTAAGAGTTTCAATAAAGAAGGGGTGAAGTTCGCTTTCGCTAAGATCAAAAACTTGGATGGAGAAAAGATTGAATATGAAAATAAAACCTATAAAATGCCGTAATATTATTTACCGAATAAATCGGGTAATCTGTGACATGAAAATCAGTACAAACAATGCCTTATTCTTTTACGTTGCGTCTTTGCGCCGTTGCGTGAGGCTTTCTTTTTGGCCCCCTCGCCGTGCTGCTTTGTTATTGCAGTGGGTGAACGGTTTATTTTCTCACGCAACGACGCAACGTTAAACGCAGAGTGGGTTAATGTTTTATCCTAAAAACGGCAGTTGGAACGCTGAAGAAACCGTTCGTGCTGAACGAAGTCGAAGCATGAACGGGGTTTCTGCGTTCACCAATTGGGTGCTGCCCCAAAGCCCGTTCACCCTTCGACAAGCTCTGGGCGAACGGGCCTTGGGGACAATCAACTGCCTTTTTTAGGTTTATGTAAATGCTTTGCAAGCGCACTATCGCTTCATTGCTTGGCTTTCAGCAGCCTTGCGTCGATGGTGACCGCCAGGCAGCACAGCTTGACAGGGGAAAAAGGCTTGCCGCGCCTAACTTGCAGGGTGACACATAGAAAGTTTTGGCACTCCCCTTGCTTAAATCCCTTCGCCAAGCTGGTGCTTGGCGTTCCCATTGGAGCGCCAAGCACCAGCTTGGCCCTTAGATCGACGGTTCTGTGCCAAAATTTGTGGTATCGCACGATATTGGCAAAGGTGTTGCTTGCTGTAAACTTCTGTTTAAAATAGCTGTACAACCCTTCCAACGAGAGAACACCATGACCCAAACCCGCATCCCCGAACACGATATCGACCCCTTATTTATCGAAAGATGGTCCCCCCGAGCCTTTACCGGCGAACCCATTGACGACGAGACGCTGTTGAGCTTCTTTGAGGCCGCCCGTTGGGCACCGTCATCCTACAATTCCCAGCCTTGGCGCTTCATCTACGCTAAAAACGGCACGGAACATTGGGGACGCTTTCTAGAGCTATTGTTTGAATTTAACCGTGGCTGGGCACAAAATGCCTCGGCCTTGGTGATTTTGCTGTCCAAGACCACGTTCGTTCCACCTGGCAAGACTGAGGCCAGCCCGGCCACCAGCCACGCCTTCGACACAGGTGCGGCATGGGCCAGCTTGGCCTTGCAGGCATCATTGTCCGGCTGGCACACCCATGCCATGGGCGGCTACGACAAGGACAAAGCCCGTGTAGCCTTGGGTGTGCCTGACGGTTACGAACTACAAGCCGCCGTCGCCATAGGCAGGCTTGGTGACAAATCGCTGCTGCCTGCAAGTCTGCAAGAACGCGAGCAGCCCAGCCCACGCCGACCCTTGGGCGAATTGGTTGCCGAAGGAGTGTTTGCGTTTATTTAAGAGATTTCAGAAAATTTTTACCCCCCTTTGCAACGGGGGGTACAATACTGATTAGGTGATGAGCTGCTCCCCTTACTCGGTCCTGCGTAATATTAGCTATGTTAAGATTACGCACATGAAATCCTTCACCACACTCAAAAGCATCTCCACCCACCAAGAGGAGGTCAAAAAATCGGTCTTCGTCGCTTACGCGGCACGGGCGGAGACCCAGGAAAAAGCCTTTGAATTTTTGCGTGATGTGCTGTCCCGACACCCTGACGCTTCCCATTTATGTTGGGCTTACCGCATCAACGGCCAGTACCGCTTCAGTGACGGAGGCGAACCGGGAGGAACCGCAGGACAACCCATTCTGCGGGCCATCGAGGGGCAGGATTTGGATCATGTGGTTGTCGGCGTAGTCCGTTACTGGGGTGGAATCAAACTGGGGGCGGGCGGCTTGATGCGCGCCTACGGCGGTACTGCTGCCGAAGCGCTAAGGACGGCGGAAAAGCAGGTGGAATCTCCCCAAGTACCCATCCTTGTAGAAACCGGCTTTGAACACATCAGCACCCTCTATCACGCCCTCGACACTTGTACCGCCGAGGACCGTTCTGAGGACTACAACGAAAAAGGAGTTAGAATGACAGCCAAACTGCCCGCCAACGAGCTTGACCGGTTCTTGAACCTATTACGGGATGGGACTAAAGGCCAATTCCTGTTAATCGAACCTGTTTCGCATGAACGCCGATAAACGCCGCCAACTATTTGACCGGCTTGCCCAAGCCATCCCTGACCCGTCCACCGAACTCAATTATTCCACACCCTTTGAGTTATTGGTCGCGGTAGTTTTGTCGGCCCAAGCCACGGACAAAGGCGTCAACAAAGCCACGGCCAAGCTGTTCCCGGTTGCCAATACATCCCAGGCCATTTTTTTATTGGGCGAGGAAGGTTTAAAAGAGCATATCAAAACCATTGGCTTATACAACAGCAAAGCCAAAAACATCATCGAACTAAGCCGGTTGCTGCTAGAGAGACACGGCGGCGAAGTACCAAACACACGCGAAGAATTGGAAGCCCTACCTGGCGTTGGACGCAAAACAGCCAATGTGATCTTAAACACCGCCTTCGGACAACCGACCATCGCCGTTGACACTCACATTTTTCGCGTATCCAACCGCACAGGAATAGCCCCCGGCAAAAACGTGACGGAGGTCGAAAAAAAGCTGGATCGCCATGTACCCAAGGAGCATAAGCAAGATGCCCACCACTTGCTGATCCTGCATGGCCGTTACACCTGCATCGCCCGCAAACCGCGTTGCGGCAGTTGCGTCATTGCCGATTTGTGCGAATACGCAGACAAAACTGAAAATTAAGTGAATAAGCTTATTCCATAGACTGCACAAACCAACGCCATTGTGTAAAAATAGACCGACTTGGGCGCATAAAAACTTGCTCAGTCCAAGCCAAGCCCTGTTGACTGCGCAATCGCACCTTTGCCTAATTTACTGGTCAAAGCCACTGTGACTACGCACAAGACTCTCAAGCATTAAAACCACCACGAGGACACCCATGAAACAAAACAAGAATTCCTTTGCCGCCGTTGTTGGCGCGAGCATCGTCACCTCCCTGTCCGCAGGAGTCGTCAACGCAGCGGAGAACCCCTTCGCGCTAAAAGATTTGGCCTCGGGCTACACCCAGGTCGCGGAAGTCGTCCCTTATCCGGGCAAAGCAGGCGAATCAGCCAAACCTGCGGATACTGCGGCCAAGCCTGCGGAATCCAAATGCGGTGCCGACGTCATGAAAAACAACCCGGAAATGAAATGTGGCGCATCCATGATGAACATGGGTACACCGCCAGCAGCCACACCCACCACGAAAGCCCTAGAAAAAAAATGTGCCCCCGGCATGAAGATGGACGCGCCTGCGGCTCCCGCAGCCCCCGCGACAAAGTAACTCAACCGAATCAGGCCGGTCTTTACCGGCCTGATTGATTATCTCGCCAAATGAACCCACCCAATTTCTTCGCCCAAGGCACTGGCCTTGGCCTTAGGCGCGACTTCGCCGAAGAGGTGCTGCGCACACCGCCGGACGTTGATTTCTACGAAGTCGCACCAGAAAACTGGATGCGCTTCGGCGGTCGGCTCGGCAAACAATTCCGCGCCTTGACCGAACGCTTTCCCTTTGTCTGCCACGGACTATCCCTTTCACTGGGTGGACCTGCCCCATTGGATGAGGATTTTCTCCTTGAACTAAAAGCCTTCCTAAGCGAGCATCAAATCCGTTTGTATAGTGAACATCTAAGCTACTGCGGTGACGACGGCTTGCTCTACGACCTGATGCCTATTCCCTTCACAAGTGAGGCGGTGGATTATGTGGCATCGCGCATCCGCCGGGTCCAGGATATTTTGGAACAACGCATCGCCATTGAAAACATTTCCTACTACGCCGCACCCGGCAAAGAAATGCAAGAGATTGACTTCCTCAATGCCGTGCTACAAGAGGCCGACTGCGGCTTGTTGATCGACATCAACAACATTCACGTCAATAGCGTCAACCACGGCTACGACGCTAATGCCTTTCTGTGTGCCATACCCGGTGAGCGTATCGTTTACGCCCATATCGCCGGCCATTATGTGGAAGCAGCGGATTTCCTAGTGGACACCCACGGCGCAACCATCATCGACCCGGTCTGGAAGTTGTTGGATAGTGCCTATGACCGTTTTGGCGTTTTCCCCACGCTGCTTGAACGTGACTTCAACATCCCGCCTTTGGCTGAATTAATGCAGGAAGTGGAGACCATCCGCAGCATCCAAAACAACCCGAAGTTTCAACATGGCTAAACCAAACTTCCAGCAAATCCAATACGCCTTTGCCGCCCACATCCGCGACCCCGGACACAACCCCGCACCGCCGGGACTCAAGCCCGAGCGGGTCGCCATGTACCGCGAGTTATTCTTCAACAACATGATGAACTTCATCGGCAGCGGTTTCCCTGTGTTGAAGGAACTTCTGGACGAGGCGCATTGGCTGGAGTTGATGCAAGACTTCTTCGCCCACCATCGCAGCACCACGCCTTATTTCTCCGGATTTCCCGAAGAGTTCCTGGCTTTTTTGAGTAATGAGCGTGTCGGCCACCCTGAAGACCCGCCGTTTCTGCTGGAACTGGCCCATTACGAATGGGTGGAACTGGCTTTATCCATTGCCGAAGGGGAAGCCCCTTTGGCAAGCCCGCAACTCGAAGAAAACCCGTTGCAATGCAGCATAAGCCTGTCCGAGGTGGCTTGGCCCTTGGCCTACCGCTTCCCTGTGCAGCGGATAGGCAAAGACTACCAGCCGTGGGAAGCACCCGCCGAAACCACCTGCGTAGTTGCCTACCGCAACAGGGAAGACGAGGTGCGCTTTATGGAAGTGAACCCGCCGACTTTCCGCCTGCTGCAAATCCTGCAAACTGAAGGCGCGACACTCGCCCAGGAATGCCTGTTGCAAATCGCGCAAGAACTTGGTGTGACCGACCCAGAACCGATCTTGAAGTATGGTTCTGATATACTTCTTGATCTGGGGCAGAGGGGGGTGGTTGGGGTGGTGTAATATACTATGATGTTGACAAAGCCGTCATTCCGGCATGGATCGCCGGAATCCAGATTGCAGGGATGCCACCAATCCATGCCATCCATGGAGCCAAGGTTCCGGCGGTGTTTTGAGTTTAGCGGAAAGATCTTGCTAATCAGGTCAAGAGATGAATAAAGCGGACTTAGAAAAACTTGTGGACATTAGAATATCAGAAGCAGCAGTTTTGCTAACTTCTGGTAATTTTCATGGAGCCTACTACTTGGCAGGGTATGCTATAGAGTGTGCATTAAAAGCTTGCATCGCAAAGCAAGTCAATCAATATGATTTCCCGAACAAAAAATTGGCACAAGACAGTTATTCTCACGATTTGACACAACTGCTCGGTGTTGCAGGTCTTAGGCAAGAGCTAGAACAAATGGACGACGAGTTCAAGGTAAGCTGGGCAACTGCAAAGGATTGGTCAGAATCAGCCAGATATGAATGTAGCATCGAACAAACAAAGGCAAATGATCTTTTCAACGCGATTACGGACGAAAACTCAGGAGTGCTGGCATGGCTAAAGACATATTGGTAACAGATATGCTGTCAGAGCAAATGATCAAAGCGGGTGCTAAATTAGTAGAGCGACTTGATGTGGATAAATCAGAGGTTAAGAGTGCTTTTTGGTTGTTTTTCCAAGAAGAAAGACTTTGGAAGTTAATTATCGCCTCCACACTCGTGGCATCTGAAGGCCCAAGAAACTTCTATAAGCGAGTTGTTTCCGCAAACCAGCAGGCCGATGAAGAGGAATCCGTGCTTTCTTTGAATGACATCAGTGTTACTGGAGTCGATCACCAAATAGTTCAATTGCTGCGGTTAATAGGAACTGGCATCGGCATTTCGGGCATTAGATTTTCACGCAACTCCATCAATGGTGTCTTCATTGAAGACGCATATATCTATAGGTCAAGCATATAGTTAAAAACGCTGTATATTGGTATGAGCATCAAATCGGTATTGATTACTGGCTGCTCCTCCGGCATTGGTTTGTGCTGCGCTGAGGGTTTGAAAGAGCACGGCTACCGGGTGTTTCCCACGGCCCGCAAACAGGAAGACGTGGAGCGGTTAAAAGAACAAGGCTTTGAGGCTTTCCAGTTGGATATATCGAATTCCGCCTCTATCCGTCATGCTTTGGATGCGGTGCTAGATGCCACCGGCGGCAAGCTTTACGGGCTGTTCAACAACGCCGGTTTCGGCCAACCGGGTGCAGTGGAAGACTTGCAGCGGGAGGTGGTGCGCGAACAGTTTGAAACCAATGTCTTCGGAACCTTGGAACTGACCAACTTGGTTCTACCCGTGATGCGTAGGCTAGGCGAAGGCCGGATTATCATCAACAGCTCAATTTTGGGCTTCGCCGCCATGCCGTACCGGGGTGCCTACAACGCCAGCAAATACGCGCTGGAAGGCTTCGCCGACACGCTTAGGTTGGAGTTGGCCGGCAGTGGGGTTTATGTCTCGCTGGTCGAACCCGGCCCGATCAGGAGCCGCTTCCGCGACAATGCCTTCGTGCTATACCAGAAGAACATCAACCCGGAAACCAGCTTCCACCGCAAACGCTACCAAGCTATGGAAGCACGGCTGTTGAAACAAGGTCCGGCCACGCCGTTTACCGAAGGCCCGGAAGCGGTCTTGAAGCGGGTCATCCACGCACTGGAATCCAAACGGCCTCAAGCGCGGTATTACGTCACATTCCCTACTTATTTGTTTGGCTACCTCAAACGCATACTGCCAACAAGCTGGCTGGATGAGTTGTTAAGAGGGGTGGAATAAGCGTAAGCGTTCACTCCCCCCTGGGAGCGCGGGCGTCTCGCCCGCTGAAATGGCGGCCAAGATGGCCGCGTTCCCAGGAAAAGGCAGGGGGGAGTGAACGCTTACGAATAAGCTTGTCCTTGGCTCTGAGCAATCGTACCAGTTAGCCTTTACGGAATACTTCACCATTACAAAGAAAAAAGATGGCTCACGCAACGACGCAAAGGAACAACGTAAAGAGCCTTAGGTGATTTCAATGAAAAGAACATCCCATCAAAATCTGATCCGTAGGCAAAAAATACAGTCCACGAAAGGCACGAAAAACACGAACAAAAGCAAGTCTTGTTCGTGCTTTTCGTGTTCGTGGACAAAGCTTTTGGTAGATTCATTATTGTAAATCACCTTACACGTTGCGCCTTTGCGTCGTTGCGTGACACTTTTCTTTTGGCCTTGTCATTTCGCAGTCAGTCTGAAGCAGGGCTGGATATTTAACTCGACCTTATCGTTTATTTACTTAATCCGCATACCCGGCATTGCCCCTTGGTCGGGAAACAATACAAACGGCCCCCCGCGCTCGTCGCTCGCCGCCAACACCATGCCTTCGGACAACCCGAATTTCATCTTGCGCGGGGCGAGGTTGGCGACCATCACCGTCAGCTTGCCTTCCAATTGCGCGGGCTCATAAGCCGATTTGATGCCAGCGAAAACTGTGCGTGGCTGTTCTTCGCCAATGTCCAGAGTCAGTTTTAATAGCTTGTCTGCCTTTTCGACCTGTTCGGCTTTAACGATACGGGCGATGCGCAGGTCGATTTTGCCAAACTCTTCAATGCCGATGGTATCGGCTATAGGTTGAATGGCATGTTGCTGATGCTCGGCATGGCGCTGTTCGGAATGGGGTTCCGGTTGTTCTGTCGCTTGCAGTGTTGGTTTATTGGCTTCGACTAGGGCTTGGATTTGTCTGGGTTCAATGCGGGTCATTAGGTGTTGGTAGGGATTTATTGAGTGTCTGCTCAATATCTTTTCCGCATCAGACCATTGAAGTGATGGGATATTGAGAAAATCCTCTGCTTGCTTGGCTAAACGCGGTATCACAGGCTTCAAATAAAGTGTCAGGAGTCTGAATAAATTCAAGCTGACGGTACAAACCTCATGAAGCTTTTCAGATTGTCCTTCTTGTTTTGCCAGTTTCCATGGCTCCATTGTTGCTACATACTGATTAGCCAAATCGCAGAGTTCCTGTATTGCACGAATAGCTTTTGAGAAGTCCCTAGCCTCGTATAATAGCTCAATACGTTTTCTCGCCCATATAAATCTAGCCACCATGTTACTTGGATTGTATATTGCTCCTTTATCTCCTCCACCTTCCAACCTTCTAGGTAAAATTCTATAATCGTCTTCAAGTGAATTAGCCTCCCAATCAATTTCATCCTGTTTAACGTGTTTGTTATATACGTCTAACTCAGACCTTTCTTGCTCATTCAAATCAAATGAGGAAAGCCTTCCATCGAATTGCTTAGTTATGAAATTGGCTGTTCTCGCAGCAATATTTACATATTTCCCCACCAAATCACTATTCACCCTCGCGACAAAATCTTCCAGATTCAGGTCGATATCCTCCATCGTTCCATTCAACTTGCAGGCATAGTAATATCGCAACCACTCGGGATTTAAACCCTGTTTTAGATAACTATCCGCCGTGATGAATGTGCCACGGGATTTGGACATCTTTTCACCGTTGACGGTCAAAAAACCGTGAGCGAAAACCTTTGTCGGGGTTCGGAAGTCGGAATGCTCCAGCATTGCAGGCCAAAACAAGGCATGGAAATAGAGGATATCTTTGCCGATGAAATGGTAAAGCTCGGTTTGCGAGTCTTTGCTCCAATAATCATTAAAAATCAACCGATCTCCCGCTGTTAGATCGGTTAATTTGTTATCACATAGGTTTTGGAAGCTCCCCATATACCCAATCGGCGCATCCAGCCAGACATAGAAATACTTGCCCGGTGCATCGGGAATCTCAAAGCCAAAATACGGCGCGTCACGGGAAATATCCCAATCAGACAAGCGGTTATCACTCTCGGAACCTAGCCATTCTTGCATTTTATTGGCGGCTTCAGGTTGTAGCGGTGGATGCTCCGTTCTTTGCCCAGTAGTCCATTCGCGAAGGAATTGCTGGCAAACCGGATCGGACAATTTGAAGAAATAATGCACCGATTCCTTGCGCACCGGGGCCGCGCCGGAAACCGCCGAATAAGGGTTAATCAAATCGGTCGGGGTATACGTCGTGCCGCAAGCTTCGCAAGAATCGCCGTACTGGTCTTGGGCGTGGCATTTGGGGCATTCGCCTTTGATGAAGCGATCCGGCAAGAACATTTCCTTGACTGGATCGTAATATTGCTCGATGGCGCGGGACTCTATCAGACCGCGTTCCTTCAAGCGTTGATAAATCGTCTCGGCATAATGGCGGGTTTCCTCGGAATGGGTCGTATCGTAATTATCAAATTCGACATGGAAACCCCGAAAATCCCGGTAATGCTCGCCATGGACACGGGCGATCAATTCCTCCGGGGTGATGCCTTCCTTCTCCGCCCGCAGCATGATGGGTGTGCCGTGAGTGTCGTCGGCGCAGACATAATGGCACTCATGCCCGCGCATTTTCTGAAAGCGCACCCAGATATCGGTTTGGATGTATTCGACCAGATGGCCTAAATGGATGGGACCATTGGCATAGGGCAATGCGCTGGTGACGAGGATTTTGCGTTGTTCGCTCATGGCTGTGTTTGGGGGAAAGTCATTGAATGACGGGAATTATCCCACAAACCTGACCCGTAGGGGCGGGTTCAAAACCCGCCTTTACAATCTTTGCCAAAATGAGAATTGCTGACACCAAAACGGGTCACTTGCCTCTTGCATCAATCACATTTTTAACGGCAATCATCAACCCCAAGCCAATAAACGCACCGGGTGGCAAGATGGCGAGCAGGAAACCGCCATAATCGTGAAACACTTCAATAGACCAATGCTTGGCAATGTCGCCAAACATCAAATCCGCCCGGCCAAACAGTGTTCCGGTACCGATCAACTCACGTATCGTACCCAAAGCCACCAATGCCAAGGTAAACCCTAGTCCGACGAAAAACCCATCCGCCAAGGCCTTGTCCACCGTATTCTTGGAGGCAAAGGCTTCGGCGCGGCCTATGATGGCGCAATTGGTGACAATCAGCGGGATAAAAATTCCAAGTATTTTATGCAAGTCATGAAAAAAAGCATTCATCAACAAATCAATGATGGTGACATTGGATGCAATCACCAGCACGAACACCGGCAAACGCACTTCATGACTGACGAGGTTGCGGATCAGCGAAACCATCGTATTGGAAAAGACCAAGGCAAACGTCGTCGCCAAACCTAGCCCCAAGCTGTTGACCACCGAATTGCTAACCGCCAACAGAGGACACAGGCCAAGCAACGCAACCAAGGCTTGGTTGTTTTTCCATAAGCCGTCGTAAGCGATTTTGTGGTATGGCTCCAAGTCAACTGGTCTATGAGCTAATTCGATGTTCTGCGTTAGCTTGGGTTTGTTGGCCTTGGTCATCGTTCAGCCCTTTGGGTGAAAAACCGAGTCGGTCTTGGAGGCTGCGCCCGAAGATACGATACTCCGTCGAAACCGACTCGGTTTTGACGCTCCTCCGTCCGTTCGGTAGATGCGTCGGTCAGCCAAACTGAGAATTAATGACTATGCGGGCTGAACGATGACCAAGGCCGGTTTGTTGTATAACCCAATCAACTAGGTCAGGACGAAACTCATGAAGACGCTCAAGCTGAGCGACGGGAATAAGGTGAGAATCAGTATCGTGCTGCTGAACCGTGAGTTCTCTGCCTCGTTCACGCAGATTTGCGGTCGTCTGTTTGGCCATGCTTCTGCTTTTTCAGTGCCTTGCGCATATCTTTGGCGACCTGTCCCATATCTGTACGCAAATAATCATAGTCCGTCAAACAATCGCCACGTTGCGGACGCACATAATCCTCGTCCGGCCACAGAGCCAGAACATTACTTACGCCATCCAGAAAATTTTTCAAATGATTAATCATGGTCCAATTTATACGAAAAATTTTCTTTTATGTAAAGAAAAAATTATTGACTTTATTATTTCACTTCATTTCTAAAAAAACATATCTCCGCTTTGCTTTTGTTCAAAAAACACCTTTTCCTGATTAGCTTTAAAAAATGACAATATATTCTTAACCGCCTCCACCACCGCCCTAGGCGTCACCGTTGCCCCGGTGAACTGGTCAAACGAACCTCCATCCCGCTTGACCTTCCACTGCTTTTCAGGAGGGTTGCCCAAAGAAAGCCCATCAAAGCCCAAAATCCACCGGGATTTGCTTTCGTCAATCAGATCGCCCAAACCGGGTGTTTCCTTATGCTCTAGAACCCTAACTCCAGCCAAGCTACCGTCGGCCTTGACCGCGACTAACAAGCGTATTTCGCCACTATAGCCATCTGGGGCAACCGTCGAAAACACCGCTGCAAATGGCTTGCCGGACTTTCGCGCCCGATACACCGTCACCGGCTTCAACCCCCGTTCCGACAAACTGATCTGCACCGCATCGGCAAGCAGGTCGTTGTCATAGTGGTCAGCGGGTATCAGATTCTGCAAACTGTGCAGTAGTGTCTGGCGCTGGTTCTCCTCAATACGCGCCGCCGTACTATCATGCACCCATGTCACCAAACCCATGCCTAACACCGAAAATAGGCCAAGTATGGCTGCAGCGGAGACCATGGTTTTAAGGGTAGGGTTCATCGTCTATGCCCAACTACGCGGGGACGGGTGTAATGGTCTAGGGTCGGTGCGGCAAAATTCATCAATAACACAGCAAAAGCCACGCCGTCTGGATAGCCTCCCCAACTGCGGATCACAAAAACAAGAATTCCAATCAATGCGCCATAAATCAGTCTTCCGCGTGGCGTGGTCGATGCACTGACCGGGTCGGTGGCAATGAAAAACGCACCCAGCATAGTCGCACCGCTAAACCAATGGAATAAGGGGTTCGGGTAGATGGACGAATCGTAAAGAAAGAAAAACATATTAACCAGGTACAGGCTACCCAAAAAGCTCAAAGGTATTCTCCAGTCAATAATGCCACGCCACAACATCCAAAGCCCTCCCGCCAAAAACCAAAAATTCACCCACTGCCAACCCTTGCCTGACATACCGCCGAATACGCCTGCGGACTGGATTTCATCCAAGTGGGTTTGCATGCCCAGTTGCGTTTTCAATAGGTCCAGTGGGGTGGCTTGGCTTAACCCATCGTATGCCAAAGAGGATTCTTGTTGAAAAATCACAGAGGCCACATCGGCAAAGCTTAAACTGAAGCCTGACAAATCCACGGGTGGCAACCAAGCGGTCATCTGGCGGGGAAAGGAAATCAGCAACACCGCATAACCGACCATGGCTGGGTTGAAAGGATTAAACCCAAGTCCACCGTAAAGTTGTTTGCCAATTACTATCGCAAACTGGGTTCCAAAAGCTGTCATCCACCATGGCGTCAACGGCGGCAGTGAAACTGCCAGCAGCAAAGCGGTCACGGCAGCACTGCCATCCATTAGCGCTGGCAAAACCAGACGCTTGCGCAGTAATAACACCATCGCTTCGGCAGTCAATGCTGCAACTAATGCGATGGCAATCTGCACCAGCACACCTGGCCCAAATTGCCAAACCAAAGCGATGATTCCCGGAATCAGTGCCCCCATCACTGTCAACATGATCCGGCTGACACTGTTTGATGGGGCTAGATGGGGCGAGGGGGCTGTAGGGAAGCGCATTTATTTGGTTGATTGGTTTACGTTGGTTCTCAAGTTCCAACTCTCGTCGTTATACACAAGTGTCAAAAGCTCGTCATTCCGGCAGGGATTGCCGGAATCCAGAAGCCATGGATGGTGATATTTCGGTGGCACAACGGTCGATCAAGAAGAATTGCCAATCCGCAGTTTCACATCCCTGTGGACTGGATTCCGGCAATCCCTGCCGGAATGACGGTTTTTCTTGCTCGGTGAAACTTGTGTTAGGCGATTTCAAAAAATCATTCTACCCCCTCCTTTTGCAAAAGGGGGTAAACGTTCTTGGAAATTGCCTTATCGACTAGAGCCAGGGCTTCACTACCATTAAGTTAAGAATTGTAGCCCGTATGAAGCGAAGCGGAATACGGGTTTCCGAGCCACGAACATCCCGGATTACGCCGCAAAGCGGCTACATCCGGGCTACAGCTTTTGCCTTAACTTATTGGCAGAGTGAGCCAAGGCTTGGGTAACCGTTCACTCCCCCTGGAAGCGCCAATGCTGTTGACACAGGTTTCCTTCGTCGTTCCGGCAGGGAATGCCGGAACATGAATGGTCGCTATATACAGCGTTTTTATCTTAACAAAGAAAAATAATAAAGGACACTCAAGCAAACCATCAATTGTGTGAATTGCTTTGCAAAATTATACTAAGTCAACAAGCATTATTCGATGTTAAAAACGCTGTAGCCAACAACTCCTTCTTCCGCTTTGCACTCTCAGCCTTTTCCAATTGCTCCCGTTGCTTGCGCTCTTGCCTAGCCTCATAACGAAACCTAGCATGACCGGCCTTCAACCGTTCCTGTTCTTTTGCGGCAACTTTGCTTTTGGCTGACCGGAAATGCTGCACCAAAGGGATGTGGCTAGGGCAGACCACATCGCAACATCCACACTCGATGCAATCAGGTAAATGGTAAGCCATCACCCGATCCAGGCTATCGGCGCGTGAGTGCCAGTATAATTGTTGCGGCAGTAGGTTGACCGGGCATGCCGTCGCGCAAGCGCCACAACGAATGCAAGGCATCGAATGCTTTACGCCGACTACCTCGTCCCGTCCTGCCACAAGTATGCAATTGGCGGCTTTAGTAATGGGTATATCGTCCGTAGGCAACGCAATGCCCATCATCGGCCCACCCAGAATCAAGCGTTCTGCGGAATCTGTGTACCCGCCACATTGTTCCACCAACTCGGCAATCGGGGTGCCTATTCGCACTAGCAGATTTTGGGGTCTGCGAACGCCTTGACCTGTGACGGTGACAATACGCGAAATCAACGGCTCGCCCGTGGTGATGGCTTGGTAGACCGCTGCCGCCGTCGCAACATTCTGGCAAACCACTCCGACCTCGGCAGGAAGGCCATCGGTCGGAACTTCCTTCCCTGTCAGGGCTTGGATCAATTGCCGCTCCCCACCCATAGGGTAAATTACCGGCACTGGCACGATTTCAATTTGCCTATAATCGCCTTCCGATTTGGCCTTTTCCAACGCGGCTATGGCCTGCGGCATATCTTCCTCTACAGCCAACAAACAGCAGGCAACCCCGAGTATGTGCATCAGTATCTTGGCACCGCCCAACACGGCATGGGGGAAATGACGTGACAGGCTGTCATCACAGGTGATGTACGGCTCGCATTCCGCGCCATTTAACACCAAAGTTTCAACCTTAAGGTGCTTGGGAGGTTTCAACTTGACCATGGTAGGAAAAGCCGCCCCGCCTAATCCGACAATGCCGGCCGCGTGAATCCTAGCACACAAGCCAGCCTGTTCCACCTCGGCATAATTGGGGAAACCCTGAAATTCGACGGATTCATCCAATCCGTCTACATCAATGACGGCACAATCACCCGTCAAGCCGGAAAGATGCGGCAATGGCCGTTGTTCGATGCATCTCACCCAGCCAGAACTCGCAGCATGGACTGGAGGAAGCATAGGATTATCAGAGACAACAATGGCTTGACCCTTTAACACCCGATCACCCGACGCAACTAGAATGTTACCGTTTCCACTATTAAGTTGTGGCAACGGATAAATCAACGTCTTGGGCAATGGAGGAATTATTAAAGGTGCAAAATTAGATTCCTGCTTATGGCCTTCTAGATGAACCCCACCGTTAAACGGCCAGGGCCTTAACATGAGGTGATCCCTGAGAAAGAAAGCCCCATCATATAGGTTCCATAACGATGCAATCCACGGGACAGGGCGGCAAGCACAAATCGCAACCGGTGCATTCCGATTGTATGACAGTATGCATGAATTTAGGCGCTCCGAGTATGGCATCAACTGGGCATGCCTGAATACATAGCGTACACCCGATGCATTTTTCTTCATCAATGACGGCTATGCGCTTGGGTTTTACTATCCCTAGTTCCGGGTTTAAGGGTTTCGCTTCAAGCCCTAACAAATCGGCGAGCAACTTCACCCCATCCTCGCCACCCGGTGGGCATTGGTTAATATCGGCTTCTCCTTTCGCAATCGCTGCGGCATAAGGTCGGCATCCAGGATAATTACACTGCCCACACTGGCTTTGCGGCAGAATCGCGTCAATTTTATCAACTAAAGGATCACCTACCACTCTAAAACGAATGGAGGAATAGCCTAGAACCAAGCCAAAAAAAGCGAATATTGCACATAATACAAAAAATGCTAACATCAGAAATCACCTCAGCCCTAGACTAGACCCGAGAAACCCATAAAAGCCAGGGAAATCAAACCGGCGGTAATCAAAGCGATGGAACTGCCTTTAAATGGTTTGGGTACATCCGCCACCTCCACCCGTTCGCGGACGGCTGCAAAACACACCAATACCAGCGTAAAGCCTACAGCCGCACCGAATCCGTATAAAAATGATTCAATTAACCCGTGACGGTCTTGAGCATTTAACAGTGCCACTCCCAACACTGCGCAATTGGTGGTAATCAGGGGAAGATAAATGCCTAATACTTGGTAGAGCAAAGGACTGGTTTTATGCACCACCAATTCGGTAAACTGCACAACCACGGCAATGACAACGATGAAGGTGATGACACGAAGATATTCCAATCCCAGAGGGACCAATAGGTAGGTTTCAACTAAATAACTCGACACTGCGGACAAGGTCAGCACAAAGGTTGTTGCCAAACCCATGCCCATCGCAGTTTCCAGCTTCCTCGACACGCCCATGAAAGGGCATAGACCTAAAAACTTGACCAGCACGAAATTATTGACCAGTATTGTGCTGACCAATATTAGCAAGTAGTCTTTCATCAGCTACAGCGTTTTCAACATCAAATACAGCATTTTCAACATCAAAGAGTTACTTGGTAGTGGGTATGATAGCACAGGTTATTCGGTTAACCTGAAGGTTTAACGAAATGTCTGTTTTAGGTATATTTTTAAGATGAAAATGCTGTATATCAAGATTTCTCTATGCTTCACATACCTTTTGCAGAAATGTATGCCAACCAATCATTTAAACGCGTATAATAATGCACCTATGGGCTTCCCTCAACGCGGTAGGGCGCAACAGGCGTGTTCCGTCGTTTTGACAACGTCTTTTGTTGACCGTCAAAACGGCCTATGTGCCATTTTTTCACCGCTAGGAGTCCCGATTTGCATTCATGTACAGCGTTTTTTCTTAACAAAGGAAAATAATAAAGGACACTCATTCAAACTATCCTGTGTGTCTGTGCTTTGCAAAATGGTATAACCCAA
>Ga0209697_10004813_pt1 | contig 17221 bp, 8 predicted proteins | sample AliMusrvi5mmetaG_FD_184115 | JGI IMG/M metagenome (GOLD analysis project Ga0209697, IMG submission 184115) | Freshwater lake bacterial and archeal communities from Alinen Mustajarvi, Finland, to study Microbial Dark Matter (Phase II) - Alinen... | ecosystem: Environmental > Aquatic > Freshwater...
GGAAGATAGAAACCACGGATTACACGGATTTATCGGATTAAGAATGAGTTATGGATTTCATGGCGTTAACCTTTTGAGTGAATGACTATTTTGATAGAACACAGACATATTCTCCGTGAAATCCGTGAAATCCGTGTAATCCGTGGTGAAAAATGCCGCTTTCCCCAATTCCATTTTCCTTTGTAATATTCCTCGGTGGCTCAATTCACTCAATAATTCCCAAAAAATCCCCTTGTGCCCCCGGGGAAATTTTGCGAGTTGTTCAAATGTTGCCATTGCGCGAGCATCCGTGCAGTCTCCGATCCGTCAGTTCCGATGCTTCCATCCACCCACAAAATCAAGCCCCCCGTCTCCGAAAACCAAGACCAACAAACAACCACCATTCCATGAAAACCCTCGATCACATTCATCTTCGAACTCCCCTCAAACACCTTGCCCTCGCCTGTGCCGCCGCGCTCGGACTGGGTGCCGGAATCACCCACGCCGCTGTGACCGACATCAGCGGAACCAATGTCGCCGTCGATACCGTAGTCGGCGCTGGCAACACGGGCCGCCTGATTGGTGATACCACCACCAACACCAGCGCCATAACGAAGGATTTGGACCTCAATGGCCACACTCTCACCCTTAACGGCAATAGCAATGGTGCGATCTCCGGCAGCGGCACAGTGATTGTAAAAGGCAATATCGCTGGCAGCACCGGCAATACCTACACCGGCACGACCACGGTGAGCGCTTCCGTGGCACTCGGCAAGACGGCCGGCAACGCGCTGTGCGGCAACATCTCGGTGGCCGCCGGGACCACTTTGCTCTGGGGCGCAAACGACCAGATCGAGGACAATGCGAACGTGACCCTCTCCAGCACGTCTAAATTGATGCTTTACGCGGCTGATCATACTACATCGCCCGTCTTTTCGGACACCATCGGCGAGTTGCACGTGACGACAGGTGCTAAAGTGTACACCGGTTTGAACGTGTCCGGCGGTGTGAGCACCGGTTGGGGTGGCAAGCTCATAGTCACCGAGCTGTATATCGACGGCAATATTCAACCGCATACGACCGTTGTTGAAAACGCGGATGGTACCAGTCTGGTCCGCGGGAATGGCTGGATCGAAGTGGGCGGCTCCGGCCCGCCGGCCAATTTTCCGGGCACTCCGCCCACTACGTTCAAGCTCGACGGCACGCCGCTGGGAAATTTCTACATCGCACGCCAGGTCTCCCCACCCACGGCGGGCCTCCTGATCGCGGATATCTCCAATTCCCAATATTCCAACAATGCCTACTCTGGCGGCGGCTTTGGAGCGGCTTTGCAACTCAATGGCCACGCTGTCACCCTTAACAAAGGCTCCAACAACAATGGTGCGATCTCAGGCAGCGGCGGGGTGTATCTTGCAATGGGTGGCCAAGTCGGTGGCAGCACCGGCAATACCTACACCGGCACGACCACGGTGAGCGGTGCGTGGGTCCTCGCTAAGACTGTCGGCAACGCGCTATGCGGCAACATCACGCTGGCCGCCAGTGCCACTTTGCTCTGGGGCGCAAACGACCAGATCGCGGACGATGCCAACGTGACCGTCCCCGCCACGTCCGCATTGATGCTGTATGGAAACCAGAGTTTCCCGAGTGAGAATTTCACATATTCTGGGACGGTCCATGTCTTTTCGGAGAGCATCGGCGAGTTGCACGTGACGACAGGTGCGAAAGTGTGGACTGGTGCCAAGAGCGCCGGTTGGGGTGGCGTGCTCAGCGTCACCGAGCTGTATATCGACGGAGTTCAACAACCTCATACGTCAGTCGTTGAAAACGCTACTGGTAGCGGTCTGGTCCGCGGAAATGGCTGGATCCAGGTAGGCGGCTCCGCCGCGCCGGCCGGTTATCCGGCCACTCCGCCCACCACGTTCAAGCTCGACGGCACGCCGACGAATGATTTCTACATCGCACGCCAGGTCCCGCCTCCCATGCAGGCCGTCCTGATCGCAGATATCTCCAATTCCCAATATTCCAGCAATAGCTACTCTGGCGGCGGCTTTGGGGCGGCTTTGCAACTCAATGGCCACGCTGTCACCCTTAACAAAGGCAACAACAACGATGGCGCGATCTCAGGCAACGGCGGGGTGTATCTTGCAATGGGTGGCCAAGTCGGTGGCAGCACCGGCAATACCTACACCGGCACAACCACGGTGAGCGGTGCGTGGACCCTCGCTAAGACTGTCGGCAACGCACTGTGCGGCGATATCACGGTGGGCGCCTCGTCCAGTCTGACCTGGTCCTACGCCAACCAGATCAGCGACCTTTCGAACATGACCCTCACCACCGGCACGTCTTCATTGAATTTGAACGGCAAGGCGGACTCCTTCGCCGGACTGACCCTCGCTACGGGAGCCACGGTGACTACCGGCGGTGCCGGCGGCGTGCTCACGGTGAGTTCACTCACAGTTGGTGGCGTTGTCCAGTCAGCAGGCACCTACACGTCCGTCTCGAATCCCGAGTTTGTGACCGGCGCGGGCAGCGTGCAGGTGGGCCTCCCCGCAGGTAGCGCGTATGAAATCTGGGCCTCAACGCACGCGGGCGGCCAGTCCGCCAGTGAGGACTACGACCACGACGGCGTTTCCAACGGCCTGAAGTATTATATGGGTGCCGCCGGAACCCTGGCGGGCATCAGCCCGCCGGTGGTGACCACCGCCGGGGTCCGGACCGTCACCTGGCCGCGCGACCCGAGTGCCACCGTCACCTCATGGTTGGTGCAGGTCTCCAACGATCTCGCCATCTGGGGTGATGTCATCCCGCCCAACGCGAGTATCAATACCACCGATCCGACCAAGGTCGTTTACACCCTGCCCACCGGCACGAAGCAATTCTGCCGTCTGGTCGTCACCCCGTAAGCACTCCCGATCTAGCAGATAAACCACTCAGGTGGCAGCCCGTCCGGGTTGCCACCTGTTTTCGTCGTTTCATGTCCACGTAAGTCCACCCACCCGGCACGTCGGAGGACTCTTGCTTTAGCCTAAAGAGGAAGATAGAAACCACGGATTACACGGATTTAACGGATTAAGAATGAGTTATGGATTTCATGCTATGGCAGCTCTCCCTGCCTCACGACCAATTGGTCCAGTTCGATTGAGGGAGCGGCGCAAGCGATTTTGACCGTGTTTGCCTCTCCGGCGCGGAGGATGGCCTTTGCGGTAAATGTGCTTGGTTCCTGGGCCGGGGGAAACTTGCATTGAATCGGGTCGCCATCGTTTACGGTGAGTGTGACGGCGCATTCGGCTGAAGCCATATAATGAAAAGTCAAAGAATGCGGACCATTTGATTGTGCGGCGATTCTGTTAAAGCGAAGCGTGCTCGCCGGGTCTGTTCCGAGACCGCTCACTCCGGCAGCGCTTGAAAAGTTTTTCATTTTTGCGGTTGCGTGAGCCAGGCCGGCAAAGGTGTTGTAGGAAGACTCGGCTTCGTAGCTTCTCGGACGATCCCAGTCGTAATCGCCTTGCACCATCAGCATGACGACACCATGGGGCGGAACGGCCTTGGCGGTCCAGTTGTCCGGGGGTTCGCCAAGATCGGAATGAGTCCACAGATCCCTGACTTTCGCCTTGCCGGGTTTCAGGCCTAACGAACTCCAGTTGACCTGGATATCACTGGGTGCAGCGGTGCGATTCAAGAAAAGGACGGCAACTTTTCCCGAGGTAAATGCCTGCAACGGCTTGGCGTAGGCGTCTCCGCCGGTGGACGGCACCTTGCGGCCCGCGGCGCCCAGTCGGTCCTGGTCAATTGCAATGACCTCCTTGTTTTTCAGGATCCCGAGTTGGGTCTCGTTGATCTTGGGATAGATCCCCGCCGGATCGAGAGCGGGATCACGGAAATCGGAGCCTAGCAAGAGCGGAGCCCCTCTGATCGCCCACATGCTGAAATGAGATTTCGCTTCCTCGTCGGAAATTCCGCGGCATCCCACAACCATCATGTCCAGGTCGTTCCAGCGACCAGGCGCCTGAGCCCACCCATAGGGTTCGGCCGCATCAAATTGTGCGAGAACGTACCCGAAATTGGATGCTGAGCCGGGGGAGGGTTGATCATTGGCATGCAGGAGGATGTCGCCGCCAACTCGCCACATATTGGCAATCCGTGGGGCGAATTCGAAAGGAAAGGTTGTGCAGGTGGAAAGACTGATAATGATCGGACGCTTCATCTCGGTAACAAGGGGCTGAATGACGTTGAGCCAACCGGTTCTCCCGCAATCATCGATCTTGATGTAGTCCCATCCCCATTCCGCGTACTGCTTGACATCCTGGGGTTGGAATCCGCGTTGCTTGGGGTTGCAGTAGCCGATCGGGCCAATGTCCGTGTATCCCCCGACCTTGAAGCCCTTGGCATGGAGGAAGTCACAAACCGCCTGGATGCCGTTAGGCCAACGCTTCGCGTCAGTCAGCATGCGGCCTTCGGCATCACGAGCTGGATTGACGTCGGTGGAATACCATGAACCATCGAAGGCGAGCAGCATGTCGTAACCGCAATCCTTGAGTCCTTTGGCGACAAGCGCCTCGGCCGTCTGGCGCACAAACAGATCACAGGCGCCTTGGGAGGCAAACGCATTCCAGAAGGAGAAGCCCATGGGTGGGGTCGGCGCGCGCTCAGCGATATCAAGGACAGGGAACACCTTTGGATCCTGGATGCCGGGCTTTGGTGCCTGATCCGCTAGGCCTGATGCTACTGCAGACGCAATGAGCAGACATGTGGTTGTTGTCTTGAAGCGCTGCGGATGAAGGAAGGTCGTCAATGAATTATTCATGTTTCTTTGGGGCTGGGGGCTATTCCTTCAATTTCACGACTCCGACCGACAACGCCGGCATACTGAACGAGATCGTCTGCTGATCCACCTTCACCGGAATCTCTTTGGGCCAAATCGCGTGCGGTGTATCGAGATTGTTGCGCGCATCCTCGCTGCCCGGCGCCACAAGCAGCAACACCGCGCCATGCACCTTCGCCCCGCCGGCGATCTTCACCTCCACATCAACCGCGTCTTTTCCAACATTGACGGCCTTGAAGTAAAGCGTGCGGCCATCCGCCGACTTCGTTGCAACCGCATTCACGGGCTTATCGGGTCCTTCCATCGCAAGGCGTTGTGGTGCCCAATTGTCCCGCCACATCTTCTGCACCACGTAAGTCGGCGCCGGATACCACGTGCGGTGATCAAATAAAATAGAGCTGCTCGGCCACCGTGGATCACCTTGGAGCGGCGCCGTCTGCAGCCAGACCGCCGGACAAGCCATCGGCACCATGTTGCCGTTACGTTCGAACGCGTTGAGTATGCCGCCCGTATACAGCCCCGCCCGCCACGTGGCGTTCATCATCCCCCACTCCGAACAGTAGATCCGAATCGCCGGATTGGCCGAAGCCTTGATCAACGCGCTTACTTGGTCTCTCATGAAGGCCTCGAACTTTCGCGGGTCATCGATGTAATCCTGCTGGGGCCCGATGCCGTTGTAATAATGGATGCTCAGATAATCGAAATCGGCTGCCACTTTGTCTAGCAGCCGCTTGTTCCAGTCCTTATGATTCTCCTGGCCCGGCCCATCATCATACGCATAACTGCCGCAGGCGATGATTTTCACCGAAGGGTCCTTGGCCCGCATCACCTTGCTGAATGTCGTGACGTAGCCGGCGTACCCCTCGGGGCCCATGCCCCAGGTCTCGTTGTCAATTTCCCAGTATTTCACGTGGTAGGGTTTCGGATGGCCGTTGGCCGCGCGTGCCTTGCCCCAGGTCGTGGAAACATCGCCGTTGCAGTATTCCATCCAGTCCAATGCCTCCTTTTCGCCGCGTCTGACATTGATCGCCAGGATCGGTTCGGCGCCGACTTTCTCGCACAGGAGCATGAACTCGTCCGTTCCCATCTGATTCGGATCCCGGTCATCCCAGATCTCGTTAGGATAATACGTCCGTTTCTCACGCGGACCGATCGCATCCTTCCACTGATAGCGAGACGCGAAACTGCCGCCGGGATACCTGATCGTCGTGGGCTTCTGCTCGGCGATCGCAGCCAGCAAGTCGGGCCGGAACCCGCCACAATCGAGGGCGCTCTTCGAAAAGAGACTCACCGCGTCGATAACCGCCTCACCCTTCCCGGCAACACCAACCTGGAAGATCGCTTTCACGGCTTCCTTCACCGCCTTGAATTCGAATTCGTATTTCTTCCACTCCGAAGACAAGTCGCTGATTTTCTTCTCGAAAACAACCGCGCCGGCGTCATCCAGCACCCGCACAACAACCACCGCCGCCTTGTCTGCCGAACGGATATGCAGCGACCCCGAATACTTTTCCTCTTTCTTCAGGAACAGCGGCGCCTGCTGGAGCCCGGCCTCGGAACCGACTTTTGCGCAGGACAGCTTCTGCGCGTCGTTCGAGTTGAGCGGATTCTCCGTGACAACCGTGACCGAGCCATCGCCATAAACACTCCAGTACTGCGGCGCCGGCGCGTTTTGCTTTGACTCCAGTGAACCGTTCTTCAGCATGTCGCCCCACAATCCGCCGTGAACCGAGTTGAAGATGTGTTCCAGGAACTGACCGTGAATTCCCACGTCAATCTGGTTGACGACTTTGTCGGAATCCACCAGGTACGAGGCATTTGCCGGTGTTTGCGCCAAGGCGGACAGACCCGAGAGCATCACTGTTGCGACACATGCCGGAAGCAGTTTGCCTGTGGTTTTCATCTCTCTTCCTTCTTCTATTGTTTGACTCAATGGCCTGCCAATAACATTTCCCGCAAGATGTGCCACACTCGAAAATGAGAAATTGCTTCGATGTGCCCGCTGTAGGAGTGCCGTTTTTCGTGCCGCCAAGGTGCCGTAGATATCCATGCGGCGATGATTACCTGCCGGATGGGCCTGTCAATCCCTTTATCCAGCCCAAAATCGCGCGCGCCGGAAATCCCGCCCGCCGGGAGGAATTTCCTTCCCAACCGGCGCCGCAACTGGCATCACTCATTCCGTCAGCGAGCCCTTCGGGCTTCTAGCGGACCAACGGAAAATCGAACACCCCTCAGAAAGACCATCCTTATGAAAAAATCAGTTGTCATTCCCTTTGTTATAGCCGCGGTCTTTGCCGGGCGCGTAGCCTGCGCCGCGGACTCCCCACCGCCGTCGGCGCCCGCCCACTTGTCCGTGGCCGCTGCCTTCGGCGACGGCATGGTTCTCCAGCGGGAAATGCCGGTTCCGGTATGGGGTGCGGCCACGCCAGGCGCCAAAGTCGCTGTCGCGTTCGCCGGACAGGTTAAGGAAACCACAGGCGGCGCTGACGGCAAGTGGTCGGTCAAGCTTAACGCCATGTCCGCTTCCGCCGAAAACCGCACAATCAGCATCTCCTCCGGAACAGACACGGTTGTATTCAAGGACGTCCTGGTCGGCGAGGTCTGGCTATGCTCCGGGCAATCCAACATGCAGTGGGGTGTCAATGAATGCGATGTCAAGGAGGAAGCCGCCACCGCGAATGACCTGATGCTCCGCATCCGCGATTTCAGCCTGGGCTTAGCCCCGACGCCACAGACCACCATTAAAGACGGCCAGTGGCTTCCGGCGACCCCGCAAAATCTTGGCCGCAGCGGCGGAGGACTCCGCAACGGATTCTCCGTCATCGCCTACTGTTTCGGAACCAGCCTGCGACGCGAACTCAAAGTGCCGGTCGGACTCATCCAGGCCGCCTGGGGCGGTTCCCGGATTGAACCATGGACGCCCGCCGTCGGTTTCCAATCCGTCCCCGCCCTGAAGACGATCGCCGACCAGGTCGCCGCCGGCAAGTTGAACTATGACGACCTCCAGCAGCCCACGCTGATTTACAACGCCTTGATCCATCCGTGGGCGACCTATGCCATCCGCGGTGCCATCTGGTATCAGGGAGAATCCAACCGCGGCGACGGCATGTTGTATTGCGACAAAATGAAAGCGTTGATCGGCGGATGGCGTCAAGTGTGGAACCAAGGCGACTTCCCGTTCTATTTTGTCCAACTCGCCCCGCACAACTATGAGCAATACAAACAACCGATCCCCGCTTTGGCCCTCCCCGAGATATGGGAAGCCCAGACCGAGGCCGCCAAGCAAATCACCAACACCGGCATGGCGGTTGTCAATGATCTCGTCACCGACCTCCAGGACATTCACCCCAAAACCAAGAAGCCGGTCGGCGAGCGCCTCGCGCGCCTGGCCCTTTCCCGCACCTACGGGTTCAAATTCACCGACGACTGCGGCCCTATCTTCAAGGCCATGGCGATCGAAGGAAACAAGATCAGGATTACTTTTGACCACGCCGCCAGTGGCCTCGCTTCCCGTGACGGAAAACCGCTAGACTGCTTTGAAATCGCCGGAGCCGACGGCAAATTCCTATCCGCCTCTGCCGAAATCGCTGGCAAGTCGGTCATCGTCTCCAATCCGCAAATTGCCGAGCCCAGGGAAATCCGCTTCGCCTGGAATGAGTGCGCCACGCCCAATCTCATGAACGGCGACAAGCTTCCCGCCTCCGCCTTCCAAACCCATAACGGAGCAAAAAAGTAGGCCCACTGATGGAAACCCTGTGAGTCTTGAGTTTGGCTTGACGCGCCGGTTTGCCGGCGATCAGACTGCGGCCCCATGAAACTCCCAATCGGCCTAATGATGGCGCTGGTCACCACATTGCAGCTTCTCGCCCAAGATCCACAATCCGTCCGACTGTGGCCCGCCGCCGCTCCCGGCGCGCTGGGTGCCGAGGACAAGGATGTGCCCACCTTCACGCCGTTTCTGGCCAAGCCCGAGTTGGCCACCGGCGCGGCGATGGTGATCTGTCCCGGTGGCGCCTACGGCGGTCTGGCGGGTCATGAGGGCAAGGATTACGCGCTGTGGCTCAATACCCAGGGCATCGCCGGGTTCGTGCTCAAGTATCGGCTCGGCAGCGCCGGCTACCGCCATCCGGTGATGCTCGGCGACGCCGCCCGTGCCGTGCGCCTCGTGCGTGCCCGCGCCGCCGAGTGGAAGATCGACCCCAAGCGTGTCGGCATCATGGGTTCCTCCGCTGGCGGGCATCTGGCCTCCACCTTGCTGACGCATTTCGATGCCGGCGACGCCAAGGCGAGTGATGTGATTGAGCGGCAGAGTTCGCGGCCGGATCTGGGTGTCCTGTGCTATGCGGTCATCACCATGGGACCTAACACCAACGACGGATCCAAGAATAATTTGTTGGGCAACAACCCTGCTCCAGAGCTGGTGAAACTATTATCCAACGAACTGCAGGTCACCGCCCAAACCCCGCCGTGTTTCCTCTGGCACACCTGGGAGGACAATGGCGTCAAAGTGGAAAACACCTTGGAATTCGCCCTGGCCATGCGCCGCGCCGGCGTGCGCTTCGATTTGCATATCTATGAAAAAGGCGATCACGGCATGGGCCTGGGCGGCAGCCCTGCCGACCCGGCCAAATGCCACGACTGGACCCGCGATTGCGCCTCCTGGCTCAAGGTCGAAGGCTTCGGGCGCAAATAGGGGCGCGTCGGCGACAGCCCGTGGGTTTCCGCGTGTCCCTGCCACCATTGGGCAGAGCCCATGCTCGGGTTAGTGATGGAATTGCGTTCAGTAAGTGTGTTTTCATTGCTTCAACATTCCGGCGTTTCAGGATTCCGGCCTCAGACATCCTGATCTCTGCCGGGTTTCGGCCTTGTCCGGGAAATCATGTGAGACCATTTGGCTCCGGGCAGGATGCCCGGGCCACAGTGGCGCGGGCATCCTGCCCGCCGCCTCTCATTCACATGTCTCATGCCATTTCCATCCTGTTCAGTATTCCAGCCTTGCAGAAAATGCGGGGCCGCCGTTGTGCACCGGCGGCCCATCTGGAGTCCGGAAATAATCCATTAACTCCGGAAAAGACAGAAGACCCTGAGACAGCAGACAGAAGAAAAGAAAGGGCTGAGCCGGTGACTGGGATCCACTATCCTCTATCCGCAATCTCTCATCTTCCATCCTAGAGTCCTTGAAAGGCCAAGGATGTTGTCGTTAGGTCAAATTCTTCGTCTTGTGTCTTCAAGTCTTCTGTCTTGGGTCTGAGGCGAAGCCTCGCTAGCGTTTCCTCACTCAGTGGCCATCAAACGCCCGAAGAGTTTGCCGCCAGAAACAGGTGCCGCGATGGTGGCCGTGACATTGTTATAGTCCGAACCCGTGATCGGCGCGACGACGAAGCCCACGCCACTGCCACCATCCACTTGATCGGAGTCGGGCACGGGGACGCCTTGCCAGGCAGCGCCGAGGTCCGTGCTATACTGGACGGTCAGGTTCGCCGTTCCGCGCGCACTCGACTTCAGGCATTTGAAGCTGAGGACCAACTTGCCGCCGTTAGCGGTCGGGACGGGCAGGATCGAGGAGTTGTTAGCGAGCGGATCACCCGTCGTGCCGCCAATCAGCCAGACCAGCCCGTTGGCCACGCCGTCCTTGTTAGGATCGGCATTGAACGCAGGATCGGTGCCGGAACCGTCGCCAGCGGTGCCGGTGAGGTTGTGCGTGGAAGCCCAGGTGCCATACGCGCTTGCACCGCCAGTTGGCCTGCCGAGGACGTCGATCTCGCGCCAAATAAAGGCCCCGTCATTCTGGCCTCCATTGACACTATTGGCGGTGAAGCGGATGAACTCCACCCCTCCGGCGAGTACGCCGCTATGATCAGTCAAGGTGACTTTGGTCGCACCATGGTCTTCTAAGCCCAGCGTCAGCGGCTCATAGTCCACCGTCGCCAAGGTTGTGTAGTCCAGCGCGTCTTTGAGCTTCACTTCCACCGTAAAGGCCTGATTGCCGAAACCCGCGCCGGCCCAGGCGGCGATGCTTTGGATCGAGGTGAGGTCGTAGCCCAAGTTGTTGGCACCGAGCCCGAGGTTGTATTCGGCGGTGGCACCGACGGTCGTCCAAGCCCCTTCGACGTGACCTTGACCATCATTCCAATAACTCAGACCGTGAAACCCATCATTCAGCGCCAGCGGGGTCGCGCCGCCAGAGCCGGCACCGGTCTTCCAGCCGGTGGTGGTCGCTGTCAGGCCGGTTAGGAGATCGGAATTGCTGACATCGCCCGCGTAGGCAAGTTCCGTGATGCTGAAGACCCTCGTCTGCACCTGTGCCATGGTGGTGAAGTTCCAGGTGGTGTCGTCGGCGATGCCGGCGAAGGGGTTGTTGGCCAAGTCCGTGATCGCTCCGGCGTCGATCCGGATGGCATAGTTCGTGAGGGCGGCGAGTCCCACCGTCGGATGGATCGTCAGGACCGGGCCGGCCACCGAGACTTGGGAGTCACCGACGGGAATCTCTGTTAGAGCAGAGGTATCGAGGTTCTTGATCGTGATTTTGCCGGTGCCGCGCAGGATATTCTCGGTGAAGGTCGCCACAAGACCCGTGATGTTCGCCACGCCGGTCGCGTTGTCAGTCGGGTTCACGGTGACGATGGTCGGCGGGGTGGTGTCACCGCCGGTTGACACGCCGAAAACGTCGATCTCGCGCCAAATAAAGCCGTGGTCGACGCTGTTGACACTATTGGCAGTAAATTTGATGAACTCCACCCCACTGATGAGCACGCCGGTAGTATCAGTCAAGGTGACTTTGGTCGCGTTACCTCCATCGGGGGTAAACGGCTCATAGTCCACCGTCGCCAAGGTTGTGTAGTCCAGCGCGTCTTTGAGCTTCACTTTCACCGTAAAGGCCTGATTGCCGAAACCCGCACCGGGCCAGTCGGCGATGCTTTGGATCGAGGTGAGGTCGTAGCCCAAGTTGTTGGCACCGAGCCCGAGGTGGTATTCGGCGGTGGCTCCGACTGTCGTCCAGGCCCCCTGTACCGGCGCACCCGTGCCGCTGAAAACCCCATCATTCAGTGCCGCCGGGGTCGCACCGCCATGACTCCCATCGAGATTCCAGTTGCCGGTGAGCGTCGCCGTCTTGCCGGTTAGGAGATCGGTATTGCTGACATCAGCCGCGTAGGCCTGGTCATCGGCGCTGGAGACCGGCGTCTGCACCTGTTCCGCGGTGGCCGGGGTGGCGGCGAGGGCGAAGGCCGCGAGCGCCGCAGCAGCGGAACCCCAGAAGGTGTTCGGGTGGTGTTTGGTTGTGCTCATCATTCGGTTGGTGTTCATGGCGATTTCGGATTGGTGCTTTTTACGGATGGTTGGTTTGGTTAATCGGATGGGTTGAGGCGGGAGGCGGGCGCAAGTTCCATCGGCGGGACGCGCACCGGGCAGGGAAGACATTGCTTGCGCTGGCGTTCAATCAAGCAAATATTTCGCCGTCCGTCTATGGGGTTTTTGGCAGAAAATCATCGGTTTTTTGGCAGAATGGCATTCGCCGACCGGTGCCGGCGGTGCACGAATCAACAATCATCAATCTGCAATCGTCAATCGTTCGACTGAGCTCACGTCGAAGTCCACTTTGCGTTTCGCTCGGTCTGGGCCCCCGCCTCGCTAGCAGCCCCGCTACTTCTGCTCCCGCAGGCGGAACTCGGCGGGCGGCAGTCCGGTGCGCTGGCGGAACGTGGCATTGAACATCGCCAGGTTGCTGAAGCCCGCCAACTCCCCCACCCTGCCGACCGACAGGCCGGTTTCAGCCAGCAGTTTCCTGGCCCTATCCAAGCGGACCAGCCGGATCTCCTCGGCGGGGGAATGGCCGAGCCGGTCGGCGCGCGATTCGCAGATGGCGCACCACGTCGGCCACCTTGATGCCCTCGCAGGCATGCTGGCGGCTGAATTCCAGCGCGCGACGCACGTCGCCGCCCTCACGGTATTCGGCGCACGTCGATTCCCGTTCGACCACCCCTTCCGGCCCGATCAGCAGCGGCTGGCCGGGCCGTGCCGCGCCGTCCATCAACCGGTGCAACAGCTTCATCGCCTCGAAGCCAACCGTCTCGGCGGCCGTGCGCACGCTCGAGAGCGTCGGGTTTTGACAGCGGGAGATCGGCCAATCACCGGAGCCGAGCACCGCCACCTCGCCCGGCACCTCGAGGCCCAGTTCCTCGCACATGCAGCAGACCACCCAGGCGTGAGTGCGCATTTCCTGCTGAAAGCTGAAGTCGCGGAACACCAGTCCCGGCGTCTCCGTCACATAGCGCAGCACTCCGTCCACCCAGCGGCTGGCACTATTTGCCTGCCACGCCGCCGCGCAGAATCCCACCGTCTGTTTGAGTGCTTTCTTCGTCATCCTTTCCCAAGCGCCGCCTCGGCGCAATCCAATGATCCATCACCGGCACCGCTTGTCGAGTGCCATTCTGCCAAAGAAAAGATGATTTTCTGCCAAAAACCCCATAGACGGACGGCAAAATCTTTGCTTGTCTGAACGCCGCCGCAAGCAATGCCTTCCACGGTTCGCGTCCAGCGCGTCCCGCCGATGGAACTTGCGCCTGTCATCCCGGTCTAACATAATTAAACCCGCCAACGAACCGCCGCAAGCGCGCGATCCTTTCTGACACCGCGCTTCGGCCTTCAACCAGTCTCCCGCAACCGACAAAAAACAACACCATGAAAACATCGGATATCATCAAGCCCATAAGGCCTCATCTCAACCACCGTGCCCTGCCGCTGGCAGCTCTGGCACTCGCCACGGCCTTCGGCCTCAACTCCGCTCAGGCCTACTCCATCGTCTGGGATACCGCCAAAAACACCACCGCAGATACGGACGTCGTTGCGACCGGGACGGGAACCACCTTTGTCCGCGCGGTGGCCGGGTCGCCCTTAGGAGAAGGATATGGCGCGACGGTCAACGGCGTGGTGTTCACGTCTTACCCATCGACACCGTCGGATGAATACTCGTGGAATGGCACCCAGTATAACAAACTGACCTGGGGCACGGGAACGGGAGCGGGTCTCTGGACGGACAGCCTTGCCAAAACCAACACCGATAATTGGGGCTTGTGGTATGGGAACGGGTATTTTGCCTACATCCCCCCAAGCGGGTTGTCAGGGGTCTATACGCAGGCGCTGGCTGGTGTACGTTATAGCGGCGTGGACGATACCATGACCCTCGGTGGCCTGACCGTTGGCCAGTCTTACCTGGTGCAATTGTGGACATGTGATGCGCGAGGCTCTAACAACGGGATGTCCCCACAGACGATGTATTTGGACGACAACCCAAGTACGGCGATGTTGACCGACCGAGGCTACTCGGGCGACCCGGGGCAGTATATCATCGGCCGTTTCGTGGCCGCAAGCACCGAACAGACCTTCAAGCTCACTGGCTCGGTATTGGTCAATGCCTACCAGTTGCGCACAATTGATTCTCCCCTTCCCACGGAACCGGTGGTGACCATCACCAGCCCGGCCGACGCTGCGACGGTGTTAGCCACCTTTACCGTCACCGCCACAGGAGGGGACTACGACGGCTCCATCACCAGCGTGACTTTATCCTACTCCGCCGACGCCGGTTCGACATGGCACGAGCTCGGCGCGGGCACTGGATTGCCATACAGCTACACTTGGAGCGACGCGCCGCCCGGTGACTATCAGTTCAAAGCCGTGGCGGTGGACAACGCAACCCATGAGACCACCTCGGCCGTGGTCCACATCACGGTGGCGGACAACGCGCCAGCGGTTGCCATCACCAGCCCGGCCGCCGCCGCACCAGTGCCGCCCGACTTCATTATCGCGGCCACTGCCACGGATGACGGCGCCATCACCCACGTGGAATTCTACGATGATGATGGCGTCACATTGCTCGGCACCGCCTACACCTCGCCCTACACCTGCATGGTCACCGGCGCGGGAGTGGGCACCCACAAACTAACAGCCAAGGCCTTTGACAACGGCGGCAATTCGACCATCTCGGCGAAGGTCACCGTCACCGTGGTGCCGTCGGTAGCCATCACCTGGGACCCCGCACAGAAAATCAAGAACATCTACGAATGCGGCGACCCGCCCAACTACTACGATTCTGCACACGTGGCCGTCTCGGAGGCGGAGATCTCACTGGAAGGCACACCGGTCCGCGCGGTCGCCTGCGGGACTGCGACCGGGTCGGTCACCGTCAACACGGTGGCTTTTGAGTACGTCTTCAAGACGGGGGTTGATGCCTACAACAGCTACAACGGATACGACCCCCATTACAAGGGATGCACCACAGGCGTGGACACATTCTACAGCAACATTGCAAGCGATTGGGGCATCAACCAGAATGGCCCGAATACCTACAACCAATGGGGCTCTTGTCCAAGCACTGCCTATACGACGCTGCTTGGGGGCGGGATGCAGGCCGGTAACAACACGGTGCCCCTTACCTTGACACTCGGCAACCTGACCCCCGGACAGAGGTATCTGGTGCAGTTGTGGTGCAACGAATCGAGATGGGGTTCCCATGCGCTTCAGACTGTGGACGGCGTATCAACGATGGACGCGTGCGTTGACCCATGGGTCTCCGGTTTAGGGCAATATCTCATCGGCCGCTTCACGGCTGCTGGCACCTCGCAGACCATCTCGATCCTGGGCGGCTCGGAATTGATCAATGCCTACCAGTTGCGGGCGATTTCAGGCGCAACCGACTCCGGCTACAATGCCTGGGCGACTATCAAATACGGCCTCACCGATGGGGCCGCCGCCCGTGGTGCCGACCCGGATGGCGATGGCTTCACCAACCTTCAGGAGTTCCTCTTCGGCACCTCGCCGGTCGCCGCCAACGGCACCTTGGTGACGAACGACACAGTCGGCGGAGATCTCGTCCTGCACTGGCTGCAACGTGCGAGCGGATCCGGTTATGTGCTCCAGGAAAGCATCACCATGGGCGCAGGCGAGTGGAGCACCAGCGCGATCGTGCCGGTCCTCGACGATCAAAGCGGCGTACCCGCCGGCTATGAACGCTACAAGGCGATTATCCCCATCGGCGTCGGACATAAGTTCTTCCGCGTGGAGGGCACGGAGAACTGATCTCCCCGCAACAGGTTGCTTAATCTCAGTGCCCGCCTTGGGGGAGACCCGAGGCGGGTGTTTTAACGGCCCTCACCCCAAGAGCAAATTCCTAGCGAGCCTTCGCCTCAGACCAAAGAAGGATTGATGATTGCCGATTGATGAATGTTGATTTTTGAAGTGAGCATGGCCACGAGCAACCGCACTAACCAAGCTCACTTCAAAAATCCAAAATCAACATTCATCAATCGTCAATCAATCCGGAGATGGCGGCAGTTCAAAAACTTAACCTAACATTCACAAATTCAAATTTTCAAGGACTCTAGCGAGGCTTCGCCACAGACCCCAGAGACTGTAGCCTAGACAGAAAACTTGACCTAACGACGATAGATTCGCTCGTTCAGGATTCTAGCAACCAACGAAAACCACACCATGAAACTATTGAATGTCATCAAGCCCACAAGGCCTCATCTCACCCACCTTGCCCTGCCGCTGGCAGCTCTGGCCCTCATGGCTTTCGCCTCGGCGGCCCAGCCGCCCGCTCAGTCCGCATCTTCGCTGGCGCGGCCGACGCCTCAGCAGGTCGCGTGGCAAGACCTGGAGATGGGCATGTTCATCCACCTGGCACCGCAAACCTGGCAGGACAACGACCAGGACCAGATGACCATCGAGCCGTCGGCGATGAACCCGGAGAAGCTCGACACCGATCAGTGGGTCCGGACTGCGGAGGGGATGGGTGCCAAATACGTCGTCTTCGTCGCCAAGCACGAGGGGGGCTTCTGCTGGTGGCAGACTGAGACTACGGACTTCGGCGTGCGCAATTCCCCCTGGCGCGGCGGCAAGGGTGACGTGCTGGCCGATCTCACGGCTTCGTGCCGCAAGCGCGGAATGAAGCTCGGGGTGTATATCTCGCCGATCGACCGGAAGCTCGGCATTGACGTCGGCGGGCGGGCCACCGATCCGGCGCGGCAGGCAGGCTACGAGAAGTTGTTCCGGCAGCAGTTGACGGAGGTGCTCAGCCGTTACGGCGACATGGTCGAAGTCTGGTTCGACGGGAGCCTGATCTTCGACGTCGGCGACCTGCTCGCCCGCTACGCGCCCAAAGCGGTGATCTTCCAGAGTCCCCAGGCGTCGATCCGCTGGGTGGGCAACGAAGACGGCGTGGCCCCGTATCCCGCGTGGAATGCCGTCGTCTTTCCGAAGACCGGGAAACAGTGGGGCCTTTACACCGCGGCCGATGGAGACCCGAACGGCAACCGGTGGCTGCCGAACGAGTGCGACGCGCGGATTCGCGCGACGTGGTTTTGGCGCACCAACAACGCGGACACACTCAAGAGCGTGGACCAGTTGATGGACATGTACTACAAG
>Ga0209697_10004818_pt1 | contig 17212 bp, 20 predicted proteins | sample AliMusrvi5mmetaG_FD_184115 | JGI IMG/M metagenome (GOLD analysis project Ga0209697, IMG submission 184115) | Freshwater lake bacterial and archeal communities from Alinen Mustajarvi, Finland, to study Microbial Dark Matter (Phase II) - Alinen... | ecosystem: Environmental > Aquatic > Freshwater...
GACCCGGCAACACAACGGGCAATCCAGTCTGTCAAGGAAACACCCCCACGTGCATGGGGAAGACATTTTTGCGTTATTGTCGCCATACGTACCGCCAGAAACACCCCCACGTGCATGGGGAAGACACTGGAATTTACAGGGCTCTCAGGTTGCTTTAGTTGTATCACTCGGTTTGAATGGTGCAGTATACTTTTCAACAACCAGTTGTAACCCTGACAACTCAATTAAATCTCTACGCGTGTCGCCGAGTCCATAAATCTCATAACCTGGGGTAGTACTAATACTATTGAAAATCATTAAACCAGATTCAGAAGGGCAATGTTTGTGCAAATATTCAACAACTTTTTTGGCAACTGAATTCTTGATGCCAGATACAAACATGTTTGCCCGAGGTTCAACGAACCACAGTTTCATTCTACCCCGTACAGCTGGTGGCAAGTCATTGGCGATAACAACAAGCATCATTGTCTCCCGAGCATTTTTTCAATATCAGGCCCAATACAGGCAAGTAAATCTGTGTCGATAACTCTGCGCCGAAATTCTGTAGCAGTCTTATGCCTGTCATAGAACCCTGCCATAGGTGCTGTTAATGCAAAGGCAAGGTCAATCGATAGCTCTTCTTTGTATAAGTCTGCCATGTCATAAACAAATGGTAAAGGACTGCCAGAGTGTATGAACCCTATATGAGGTGAATATCCCATACTCGTCACTGCTGAACATATAATACCATAGAGTGCCGCATTTGCAGATGTTAGAATTCTGTTGGTTACATCTCCCATCTCAAATTTTCCGGGAGTGAATTGCCGCCCTTTCCAACCAACTTTGTACTCTATAGCTTTTTTCTCATATAGCTGTCGGACTCGCAATCCCTCCATACCCATCAATTGATGAAGGGTTTTGTTTTCCAGTTTCTCTCCCGGAAACCTACGCATGAACATACGGGTCGCTACCGTTAACGATTTTTCAGGGTCAGCTGATAGTAACATTTGATGGCGGAAATTCCGAGTATCACTTGTTGGTGTCTGCCCTGATGCATAAAAAATAAGGCTGTCTTCGCCAACCCAGCATAACCCGCAATTTGATGCAGCCATCACTTTCACAGCCTCATGTGTAACGGTAGTACCTGGACCAAGAAGCAAGCAATTGAGCATCGCTACGGGCAACCTTACGACATTCCCATCGCAGTCTATCCATTTGATGCTACTGTCATCAATTTCCAGCCGCCCACGTTCCAGATAGACAAACGGGTATTTATCCTTGACCTGAGGTAGCGTATCTCGCGTAACCTTTATCAGCAAACGTTGCGAAGCGTTTTCATTTACAGCTATCTCAGTCATTATCGGCAACTGAAATTATTGTTACCCGGCGCTCTCTGTATATCTTGTTTTCCCCGAATTGGACAGGCACATCATTCAGAATGATGGATTCCCCTCTATGTTCACCATCTAAAACTCTGAAATCCTCCCGTAGACTCTTTTCTTTAGCAACTCCAACAGCTTGTTCTATGGCAGAAGATTCAGTATCAAACGAACCCCGGTAGATAAAATCCGTCGGTGCACAACATTTTCTGCCAAAATAAATATCCCAGCAAGGATTCTCCAGTGCATCAGCAAAGAGAGCCGTTTTAGCTGCAGGTACTTCCAGGATAATTGCAAAAGACGCATCCTGAAGGAAGTACCTGTAAGTAATTTTTGAGCCCCCACCAACAGCAGGCTTCCCATCGGTTTTTTTAGGTATAAGAAGAGTTTCCCAAGGGTCTTGGTCGTCATAACCACTGCCTACCATATGGAAATCTCTCAATAAAGTTACTCGCTCTTTTGATTTGCGGAAGGAGAGGGCTGTTTGGCGGAGAGGGCCCATTTCCATTAGCAATTCTCTCTGCTCGCCACCAGCACCAAGAGCACAACAGAGCATACCGAGGACTCCTGATTTCGTCGGAAATTCCAGCGTTCCTCTCCTCCCGAATCTTGAATCAGAACCCCATGACTGTAATGGCGCTTCCAGCCACAACAACAAATAGGAGTTACTCATTGAACCTCCGCTACATATTTATTCAATTCACCGACAAGACTGTCAATACTGAAACTTGAATCTTCTCCGAAGGTAAAATCGCGTTGCTTTCCAAAGAGCGAGCCTGCCAGAGCCTCTTTCTTTGCCAAGTACTCCTTAAGAGCTGTTATGCTTGGCTGTAAATAACCACCGTCTTTTGCTTTTATCGCAGTTTCAAAAGGAACCTGCAACCGTTGTCCCTTTCGGACAAAGATCTTTGCAAACTCCCAAGGTGAAGCGCCTGACTGGGTTGTTTGCCGTGCACTTGGCACAGCAACAAAGAGGGCTTTAGTAAATGCCTCGATGGCTTTATCAAGTTCTTCTCCATAAAGAGATACCCAAAGCTGGCCAAGATCAAGGCTGATATAACGGTAATAGGTTGCAGAGTTAAACTCAAGGCTACCCATATGCGCTGATCCCTGCTCTTCACTCAGGTCATCAAGCGCCGTAAAAAACTCCACTTCGTTGCTAACTTTATGTGTAGAGATCGCATGCGAAAACGATGCTGCCGCCTCAATGCCCAAATCACTTGCTTGGGCAACCATCCTGCCAAAGAGGGCTATGTCCAGACCGTCAATTGCAGGGTTCAGGGTTTTCTTTGCAACTTTCTGAAGCTCAGTATCTTTCAGTGCAGTGCTGTCAAAGCTTTTTCCAAGAGCATACTCAGCAAACGCCTGTGCTTCGGAGTCACTGAAAAAAAAGAGGGTGTCCTTGCTGAAAGCATCAGCAATAATCTTACCGCATGCGGTACCCTGCTCTTCAGTTGCCCCTCTCTCAACACAGGCTTTTGCAACAACTTCGGCGACCTTTTTGGTCCGTATGCCAAGTTTGATATTAAAATCCTGCATAGCAAGCCGAACTTGGCGTTTCCAGCACTGTGAGCTTACACGGGCACGGGTGTTACCCCCGACTATTGCGGTTTTAGGTGCTCCCACATCGTCACGGTTAAGGCAGGTGACCGGGAAAGACTGCAAAATGTGATATTCAATACGGGTGTTCCTGAAAGGATTGGTGGTACTCATAATAGGTAAAGGATTAGTTGTTGATTGAAAGTGTTATTGGGGCAATCTGAAGCAGGCCAAACCCGAATGCCCGCCCACGACCGATACCCTGCTTGAAACTTTTAATAAACAGAGCGCGGTCAAGCACTTCAAGTTCACCGCTCAATTCTGCTCCCCCATGAGTGACGCTATGAGTTTGCTTAACAAATTGTTTAACCTGACGAGTTTTCAGCTGAAGCGTTTCCGGTTGCACAGTGAAACCCCATGAAGCAGGCGCTTTATCGATGAACCACCGAGTAATCTCATCACGGTCACGAAGGGCTACAATTTTACGGCTCTTGCTATCTCTCCTTGTCGGGTTAATAAGCACTTCGAAGCGGTAATGGTCAAAAGTAAGAAATTTCTCGCCGACTGATTTTGACTCCAATATGCCATACTCAGGTTTAAGAGGTTCCCGGTCTGAAAGAAGAAGTATCAGCCGGCCATTACTGTCCCCACCCTTATCGGCATAGAGGAACCCGCTTGGAACGCTTGCATTTTTCTCTGTCTCACTTCTCCTGTCTTCAAAAAGGCTGTACACAACCCGATGCATTGAGTAATCATCAGTGACGCGGAGGGTTTTGATATCTTTGGGGCCAAGTTTCAGGACGCTGGCTATCATACCGCCTCCTTTTGTGCGGTCTTCAAACCTTGTTTATAGAACTCCTGTGCCCATTGGCTTTTTATTCTTTCGCTTTCCCAATGAAATTTTAGCAATTGATCAAGCAACTGTGCATAGTCAATGGATGAGTTTCCTCTTGAGAGAATCAGGCTTAATAATGGTCGGAGAATCCGGCAAGCCTCCTCAACCGAATCACAAGCAAGCAGGCGGCGCAGCTTTGCTTTTGCCTGGTCGCTTTCTTTGCCATCTTCATAACACTTAGCAATCGCCCGACCTATACCCTCGCTGCCATTCTGAGTACTCTTTTCTTTGGCAATCGCAGCAGCAATCGTTGCAAACGGCAGCCTCTCCCATGGCTTTTCAAGATCAATGTTAAAGGTCGCCAGATACTCCCAACTTTGGTATTCAGTTGCCGGGTTATCTGCCCTCTTAAGTGCGGCAGCTACACCTTTGTTTTTTGCAATCAAGGCAATGATGAACTGCACAAATGCCAGTGATCTACCGGTTTTTATTCCAGGTTCATTATTCATGTCTTATTTTTCTACTGGTTGAGATAATCAACGAGATTCGGTCTGTTCTTGGCCCATGCATCAATCTGCCTGGCACTCTCTCTGGGACAATAAGTGTCGTAAGCCTTTATTGCCGAGTGAGCGAATGATTTTCTAACTTTTTTGGTCTCATGAGGTGGTGCGCATGAGTCAACGAGCTCCTGGAACCGGCGCTCGCATAATTCCCAGAACAAGGTTGCAGCTTGCCCACCCAGACTTGAATCATTCATGTTCTGCGCTTTAAAAAAACCATTTGTTGAGGCATATACTCTTGTTGATAACTTATCAAGAGCGTCCATCTCAACCTTAAGTTGATTATACCATGTCTCACCAAGAATACTGCTCTCAAGAAAAATGATGGATTCAACAAAATCATCATCCTGTTTGACAGACTGATCGCCTGCATTCGTGCTTACCCTGAGACCTCCTGACCAGACGCCAATTCTTTTTAACCGGCTCCGAAACCGGACAAGACCATAGCGGATAAACTGACAATCATAACCCTGCACGCCACCGCCACTCATAAATGCAAGTAAAGATGCCAGTTCCCGCCATGGGCGTTTGTTTGGGTCAATCCATTTGATTTTCGGTATTGCTCCCCGAGCATTAACAGCCATACTTGGTTCCCGCCAACCATCTTTATGGCTTGGGTATTGCAACCCTTCTACGTAATAGATCCCATCTTCTTTCAGCAGGACAAAACGTGACAAGGCAATCAACGTCGCCATATAAGATTTTTTCAAGCGCTCTGCTACCGGGCCGCCTTCCCCTTCCGGCATTACTTCCCAAGGCGCAGTTCCAAGCCCTGCAGTCCAGTATGCATTTTCCTTGACCCTCTCTTGAGAGAAGAGGTTGAGGAGAAGTGTCTCTCTGAGAGTTTCACCAACAAGAATCGAGTGGAGATATCCAATATAATTTCCAATACTTGGAGCAGATTTTGCGGAATTTGTCTTACCTGCATAACCGTCTGTCAGCGGTTCAAGGTTTTTCTCTGCACGTTTACCCCCTAAAGCGAAATTCATTAATGACACAATATATATAGCCTTGTCGGCATCAGACAAAACCTTCGGCACCTGATATTGGGTAAGAATCGTGTTGTTTTCCGCGGGTAGATCCGGATAGAAACCCATACCTATCGGTTTAGGCTGAGCACTCGCTTCGGCATTCCGGCGGGCAGTATCATTTTTGGCAACGATTAATTCTGACCGCTTTCGTCGCTCTATGAGTCCGTTTATGGCTGGCATTTGCAGAAACGGTTTTTCGCCATAAAGCCAGAATCGATCATGCCATTTGTCGAGATACTCAAGACAATTGCTTGCAAGTTCTGTTGTCTCCATGACTTCTAAAGCCTCGTCGTTTTCAGGGGTCGAGGCGGCCTGAGCAATGGCAAGCAACAGTTTTGTAATAGCCAACTTCTGCAAGGGATTGCCTCCAAGGCCACGATTGTCCGACTCACTGAATATCTGTCTCAGGCTTATCCGCCCTTTATCAGTAACAGGTATCCATGGCTCGTCAATCAGATTGAATCGATTTTCAAGGGTCATATCAGTTGTAATGCCTGGTTTATTTTTTTTTAGAACAATACCCAAGTCTTTGATTGTAGCTGAGGCGATATTTAGCCGATGCGTCTGTACCCGTAAGGGATTTGAGTTCCCTATCCTGGCCGACAATAGCAACACGTAGAAGGCTCTCGTCATGCTCCCTGTCCCCGAGATAAAAATAACTCTTGAGCCACTCGAGATTATTGACCGGCAATGCGTCCGGAGCAATGTAATCGGCTACATGCACGGTCTGTTGCGAAAGAGAGGCTGCAATGTAGCGCTGCTGCCGATTGCCTTTTGGCTTTGATTGCAAAGGGAGAAAAAGCTCGTTTCCGTTCAGGAGTTTCACTTTTGTACCATTTCGGTCTCTTTCATAGCTAAAAGAGTTCAAGAGCAGTACCTCAACATTCACCTGATCGCTATACCTGGTACTTGCTTTGCTTTCGGGCAAGGTTTTGATTCCGGCTGAAACACCGCCCAAGGCTAACCGTTCAAGCATCTCCTCCCTTTTTTTGAGCACCGCTTTATGTTTTTGCATTAAAGGGTTTTCGGCTTGCTCTTGGTACGTAGCCTCTATGAGGACCCGTATCTGGTCAGGCAACACAAGATCCTTAATATTACTCCAGACATCAAGCGTCCTCAACAGTACATAAGGACTATAGACTTTGGCTGTAGGACCAAATTCTTTCTCAGGGTGTTCGATAGCTTGAGCAAATTCTGGCTTTATTATCCATACCTCACAACATGATCCATCAGGGCGAACAGTCTCGTGGTGTCGCCATAGTCGACCAATACGTTGGAGCAGCATGTCTGTCGGGCAAATCTTTGTAACAAGAAAGTCTGCATCGATATCCAGTGACTGCTCAAGTACTTGTGTTCCCACAAGTATCCTGCCGCATTCACAGCGCTGTACAGCGTTCCCCTTACCATAGCGGGTAACCCAGTATTCCTCGAGGCGCTCCCGATCAGCCTTCAAATAACGGGAGTGCAACAGTCCGCACTCAATTCCAAACCCGGCAGCTCGTGAAGCTAAAATGCAGTAGATTTTTTGCGCTTCACTTACAGTATTTTCTATCCAGAGCACCTGCTGACCGAGCTGGGACCTTTTTAGTGCCTCATCAATAACAGTATCGACATCATTACAAGATTGAATTGCAACAGTAGTTTTGCTTTCAACTGCTGCACTTATCTCTATCGGAACATTATCGCAATGCTTACTTGCTGAGACTAAGGGATAGGAGTCATCTGATACTATTTGGCTGAGTAACTTTTCTCTTCTTTCTTTGGTCAGTGTTGCGCTCAGAATGATAACGGTGCACTGGAGACCACGAAGAGTTTCGACAAGCTTATCCAGAATTGTGCCCGTATAAGCATCATATGAATGAACTTCGTCAAGGATGACAACCTTCCCCGCAAGCCCGAAGGCCCTTACAAAGCCATGCTTAACATTCATCACTGCCATCAAAGCCTGATCAATCGTACCAACAGCAAAAGGAGCCAAAATACCCCGCTTGCCGGATTGGAACCAGTTCCCTCCTGGACCACCATCCTCTCCCATGACGATTTCTTTCAGCCAAGCATTACTGTGCAACAAAAGCGCCCGGCGATGAACGCATTCCGTTGCCAGAATTTTTTCGAGATACTCATTGACGCGATCATGTATCCTGTTCGATGTTAATTGTGTCGGTAAAGCAAAGTAAACCCCTGTAGCTCCACCGGAAACCATGATGCTATATGCGGCATAAAGCGCAGCTTCAGTTTTTCCAATGCCCATAGGGGCTTCAAGGATATAAATGCCAGGTTGGGAGGCTTGTTGTATAAGCGACTTCTGAATAGCACGCGGTTCGAAACCGAAAATGTCCCTGAAACGAAGATTTTTAACAAGATTCGGCTGGACAAATCCTGCCGCATCAACCGCTTGCTTGATAAAAGGCCTCCAGTCATCATCCGGATTGTCAAAGCTTGGACCAGAACCTACCCAGTCAGCTACTGTTGTAAGCCCTGAAATAGCTTTCGCCTGCAGCAAGTTTGCGACCACGGGAAACTGTAACTCTGCTGCTGCCTTAAGATTTTCGACAAGTTCAGCGCGTCTCTCCTGCCAAAGGGAACCTCCAAAAACTTGATCTACAGCAATCAGCCCATTCAATTCTGGTGTGTAACCGTGGTGCTGACCGATAATTTGAGGGATATGTTTACCTGTTTTCAAGTACTGTGCCGTAGCCATACTGATACCAGCATGATGACCCCAGTTTCTCTCAAGATCGGGATTGATGTTTGCAAGACCAGACCGGGAATTGGGAACATAACCATCTGTACCACGATATATCTTTTCCTGAAAAGTAGGACTAACCTTACCTATGTCGTGAATTGCAGCAATAAGTTCGGATCCATCAGGAAAAAGTTGTGTTCTTAAAAAGTCAGGCATTCTTTCCAGAAGTTCCTTTGCCACCTCTCCAACAATAAGGCAATGCTCAAAGACATTACGTCCTTCCTTCCTTTTAAGATCACCTGTAAGCCACGTTTTCGCAAGGCACTCCTTAAGTGGTATCACTTCTTTCTGGCTAGTAGAAAGAGATACGTTTTGCGTGACTTTTGGAGTACGCATAGAAAAGATTGATTTCCTTGTTTTATAAAGAAATAACGTCAGCTGAAAACTCTATGCGTTCTTCTTCTTCGTACCGTTCTCATAGAACTCTTCCCCCTGTAGTATCATGTTTTGCAGTTGCATTATTTCATTGAACATAGATCCCGCTTCGCTCCCTATCTGATCTTCCTTGTCCTTCAACTCTTTCTCCTCCGGGGAGAACAGGTAGTTCTCTCTCACCATCACCCACGCTTCGTCCTCCCTGAATCCCTGATCTGTCAGCCTGTCCATTTCCCTTGCTGTCAAGTCTGCCGCCTCTTGTGCTGCTTGGTACAATGTCCCCTCCTTTTCCATCTGCCGGTACTTTGTTGGCTGAAACTCCTTCCAGTGCCTCACCGCTTGCCTTGCCCACTGCGTCAGTTGAAGATATTCCATCTTCGTTTGGGTTTCGTTGATAAAGAAGAAAGATACTTATGCTCTACCTTATTTATAGGTAAATATAAAGCGTATTTTACGTTAATACCAGCATTACAAACATTAGCTTCAGCAGTAGCTCTCGGCCTAATAAAAGTATCCAGTCACATATATCGTCACCTCTACAGACCTTTGCTGGACAGGTGGAGCTCTCATCCAGCACCATTATTCCTAATCTTTAATGCTCAACATCCGGTGCCAGGACACACCTGCAGATTGGAAGCTGAGGAGGCTCGGTTGCTCCACTGGGAAATTCGTCGCCAATCTCTCTGACTTCCAGATTGTTCATTTCGCATTCATCGGTGCAAAGATCATCATCGACGGTTAGTCATTGCACCTTGACGTCGGTACCTTCACCCTCCGCAGATGCATTTTGCTTTTTATAATCTTAATTTAGGTGAACGGACCTCACCCCTCCGGCACATGACATACATAGCAACGCTGAAATACCCTTCCATCCTCATTTCTATTTTCAGAAACCAACTTCGGCGAACATGACAAGGCCCCTGATAACGGTGCCTCACAGCCCGGCAAGAACTGATCCTCTCGGTATACTCGATCCCGAAACATGCGATTACCCGGTATCACTATGTAAACGTATATCGGTATGATAGGAGCTGGACTAAGCCTCTGCTCCAGCCGCTCAACTCGCTCTTTTAAGCCCATTTTGCCCTCCTCTATTTAATTGATCCTCAAGCTTCTCAATCCTCTGCTCAAAATCAGAATCTTTAATTGTACTGGTAAGGATATTTGAAACATAAGCCGCTGCCTTCAGGTGTACTTCGTTTATCTCTCCTGCTTCGAACCTGTTCAGCAACCCTGCAAGATATCGCCGGATATCTCCAAGCGTTTGAAGTCTTTTTTTACTCATAAGGGGTATATCTTGGTTTTATCAATAAATACAATGCTTTTCAGCCTTTTGGCCTTACAAAAAACGCACATAAACCGCTCAGGTTGAACGATCTCAGCCCCAGCCTTACACTTACATGTCTCAGCTCCTTGAAATACTGAACTCATTCATCACGCTGATCTTCTCCGGTCATCATCTAAATCGTTTATGATTGTTTGAATGTGAAGCCAACCTGCTTCGCCATATAAAAAAAAGAACTGATTGTTACACCTGCACGTCCAGTCTGAAGACATTTTGTAAACTGCCGGTCTGTCTCTACCTGTTTGTATTTCGGGTGAAACTGGCTGATCTCATGGAAATATTGCCGCCCGGCTTCACCGTACCCTGAAGCAATCGCAAAACCAATCTTTACCCAATCGGCATAGCTGCCCGTCATGTCGTAACCGGCAGCAAGAATCTGGCTCAGAACCGCTTGGAAATACTGGCCTGAATCCTGAACCGCTGCCCGGTGAACTGAACGCCGTGCCGGTCGCTGCGCTTGGCTGAAACGCTTCTTTCTGGCAATGAACACGCGCGCCTCATGGTTTCGATACAATGCAGGGTCATAGCTCACGAAGCGAAGCCGAGAAACGTCCTTACATGCTGGGTCAACGTGCACTCCCCATGCGGCAAAGAAGTATTGTTCAAGCTGCAAAAATGCTGCTTCGTGCTGTACCGGATCGATCTGCACATACAAGCTCAATCCGTGCCCGGAAACTGAAACATGCCCGGCATAAACGTGCTGATCTGCATAAACTCGCGCCCGAACTGATCGGTCTGAAATGCCAGGGTTTTCCTTACTATCAAGGTCAAGGTTCAAGAATCCTGAATGCTGCTGAACGTACTCTTTGCCTCGCTTGCAGTTAAACAGAGCGCTTGGTGCAACCGCTGGAACGCGCCTCTTCGCTCCCTTGATCTGCTCGCTATCGGTCAACGCTCGAACATCCTCTACCTGCTCTTTCCATTGACCGGATTGAACGCCGTGCAGGAAGATTTCAAAAGTTGTAGTTCCACTCGGTTTCTGCTGAAATACATTGTTGAACACCGATATTAACCGGCTTCCGGGTTCAGAAAGGATCATCTGCACCTCCCATCTTTACAGCATTGTAAAACTGTCCGGCTGTTATTCGGCTATGTTGGAATCCTAAATTCAGCATCCGCTCTTTGAACGACCTGCCCTTTACGGCTATATAACCTTCAGCTTTGCAGAATTCAGTATACTCTGAAAAAAGCATACCTGAAGGCTGTCGATGTCCATTCTGTGAAGGCTGATAGCCTGCATCTTCAAGCCATACCGACACACTGTTACTTTCATGCCGATATTGTTGCAACGCTTGATCTGCCGCCGTGCATGTAGAAAAATCACACTGCTTCAGCAACCTTGCCAAGCCTTCAAGAATCCAGTTTAAAACTCCCGGTAATTCTAAAGCAACAATCTTCTTTGAAAGACTGGTGTCTTTTTTTGTCGAGTCTATTGTCACGTTGAACGGAATAATCAAGAACCGCCTAAAGAATGCCGGTGAATTTTCAATCTCTCTTGGAAGCTTATTTGCATTGCAAAAAAGCCTTGCGTAATCTTCCATCGTAAACACATTCTGATATAAGATTTTCGCTGAAACAGGCTCATTACTGGCAAGCAACTTGAATGTATCTGAATCAGAAATTCCACCGATCTCTGAAGAAATATTAATCAATCGGTCTTGAAGGTCTGCCCGTGCATTTTCGTTGCCGGTCAATAATTTCAAGGAATGCCCTGATACATTTTCATTACCAAGAACCGCCCTTAAGGTGTCCTGAAAAACACTCTTGCCATTCGAACCGCTCCCAAATAAAACAGGTATCTTTTCAAGTTTCAGGACACTGGAAGGAATAAACGCCAATGCCGACGCCTCAGCTAAAATCCGCTGGGCTTCTGGGTCTGGCTGAACATCGTCAAGAAAGGCTCGCCATTTCGGGGCTGTTGCTGCGGGGTCATAATCGAAGGCAAGCTGATAAGTAAGAAAATCCGCTGCACTGAACTCTCGAAGCTGAACGCCGTCCGGCCCTACAGTTAAGGTTCCATTTTTAAGGTTTATGGCAATCGTCCCCCTGTCTCGCTCTGGGGCTGGTAAATGGGCGCTCGTGTAGAATTGCTTTGTCAGGTCATCACGAAACCGGAAATACTTTGCTTCAACGAACCGAACACCCATTTTCTCAAGTGCCTTTCCAAGAAACTGCTTCAGGTCGCATTCATCGACTACCTGCCAATAAGCACCATTAAACACATACACTCGACCGTGCTGGGCTGCAAGCTGCCATTGATTAGCCTTGCAAAGATTCAATAAATGGTCAATGCCATGAACGATGAAATGTTTCTGGCCTGGCTTGCATTTGTTGATCTGCTTCTGCAGCTCTAATGCATCATTGGCCGCTTTCAGGCTTTCGGGGGTATCAAGGTTTGCACTGCCGTCCGGGTTTAATCCTATGGCCTGCGCATCCTTTAGCTCGGCCCGAAGCTCTGTTAATTCCGGGAATGCCAAAAGCTGGAAATCTACCGGCCCAACCTGCTTAAGCACCTCTTTTAAAATCTCGCTTGGCTTTGGCGTGGTATCACTCATTTCTTCCTCCGATCCAGCTTTGAGCATCGCCGAAAATCCCAGAGGGTAACAGCTAAAGCCAAAGCAACAAAAACGAGGAATGCAATTGTTCGAAAATCGAAGAAATTCATTCTACCCTCCACACTGATCGAACAACCAACTTTCCATTTGAAGAAATCATATGGGTGTATCTGATCTTGCTCAGAAAATCCAAACCCATCACAAAGCAATCCCCAATTGCCCGATCTATATTCCGGCAATAAGCATCTACATTCAAGGGTTTTTCATTGTCTACTCTCATGCTTGCCCCCCTGCAGTCTCAACCGCCGCCCGTGCGCTGCCGGTCTCCATATACAAATCAATTTCAGCTGGACTGAAAACCAATTTTCCGAAAGGACTGCGACGCCCTGGAAAGGTGTCAGGCTGTGTTGATCTTTTTTTATAGAGAGTGGCTTTCGCAATGTCCAGCCCATGAACATCTTTGAAGTACTTAATCGCTCCATCAACGGAAAGCGTGCGCTGCCGCCAATAAGGAATCGCTGGGGCTACTTGGTGGGGTGTTGTTGTCTCAATGGTGATCATATAGTGCGAAGTTGATTTTTTGATAACCGCTTTTCTCAAGCTTGGTTCAACTTCGCCTTTTATTCTGGGGGGAAAAATGCAGGGAGCTACAAGGTACTACATGGGTTTTTCGGCTTATTATTGAAAGTGTCAAACTTATCACGAATGGTTTTTTCACCTACCCCATATTTTTTTCCGACAGCCTCACAGTAGGCTTTTATTCCTTGAACATGCTTTGAATCAGGGAACTGCAGTTTCATCATTGGAAATATTTCTTTCTCGAACGTCTCCATCGATAATTTTATTTTTCTGCCCGGTGTCTTTGGAGTCTGATCTACCGCCATTATGACGCTCTGCTGTAGATGATCTTTCCTGAGAGCATTGTCAATCAGATTTTGTAACGTCTGGAGCACAATAACCTTTCGCGCCAATTCTGTCTCGGAAAGAGAATCCTCAAAAAATTGTATACCGATAGGATGTTGAACGTTTTGCCATCAGGATTTATACCGGTCTGGATGGCAGGTATATCATCAACCCCCAATAACTCAGAGCCCTTCAGACGAATAAATCTTTGTTCATTTGCGCGTACATTCCCAACCAACTGTTTTATTGTTTGAACCCTGTCACCTGTTATAGGTTCAGCACTGTCAACATCAATAAATATCCTTCGCAATAGCTCTCTTAATGCAACCCTGTGCCTGTCAGTAGTAATACCAGTCAACAGCTTTCGCGCCGCAACCCTATACCGATCAATAGCGATAATGATAATCTTTTGATACTCCCTCGGACTGGTTCTGATCTCATCAAGAATAAAAGGCCACGCGCCACCCAAATCACGCCACACAGTAGTTGAACGCATAACTCCCTCTGGTATCTCATCAAGGTTCTTGCCCTTAAGATATTCACCATATTCAGACGTAACCAGTTTCCCGTATTCGGTAATAAACCTCTTGTCATGTTGCCATGCCTCCGCGGCTCTTTCCCAACCTTCCCCGCCACAATCTCTTGCATTACACAATTCCTCAACGAGCTTCAGCTCTGTCAGTACAATTTCCTCCATAACCTACTTGTATTAAAATGAACTCGCCGTAATACCACCCAATCTCTGCCCGTTTATGCTACTATGCTACATAATACTACGTTCTGGAAGAGACAAATATATTCACGTTTACCAACTGGGTAGTTTATCCATTGCCTCAACTTTTGTTTCATCTACGACTTTTGCATAAATCTCAGTCATTTTTACACTCGAATGTCCCATCAACTTACTTAACGTGAACAGGTCAACTTTGTTTTTAATACTCATTACTGCGAAACTATGCCGCCCACAATGGAAGCTAAGATTGAACGGAATGCTTGCTGCATCGCCCCAAGCATGAAGAACATTTAAACTTTGTGATAAACTGGGAATAAGGAAAACCCTGTTGTCACCGACTGACCTATCCTTATGAAACTTCTTTGCTTCATCAAGGTATTTCAACGACTGCGCGCCCAATGTCAATTTTTCCCATCTTTGGGTTTTCTGCACCTTAAAGCGAATTGTCAACCTGTCGCCATCCTGTTGAATGTCAGAATCTTGTAGTGCCTGAAGGTCGGAAACTCTCAGGCCCGTAAAACACGAAAAGAGAAACGCTGCCCTGACAGACATATCTTTGCATGGAGTAACTTCAAGAATTTTGATCTGTTCAAGAGTTAAATATTTCAGTGGAACCTCAACTTTTTCGAACTGATCTATATTTCGTGTAAAATCAGGAACAAGGTGTTTTTTTGCAGCTTGTTTTAAAATAATCTTCACTGCAATCAGATAATTTCTCTTTGTCGTTTCGCCGACGTTCAAACTATCGATATACGCACGAAAAAGTACGCCCCAAACCTCGGAAATATTAGCCATAGGCAACGGCTTTTTTCCGTTGAAATCCCGAAGGTGTTTTAAGGTGTTTTTGTAAATATTGTAACTGTATTTCTTTTCAAGCATCATTTTTTCGAAATACTCAATAAAGTCTGTAGATAGCCTGTCTTTACCAAGAAATACCGCGGCCGGATCAATCTTCAACTGGGACTCAAGGTCCGCCGCCTTCGCCTCCGCTTGCCTTCTTACCGCTTGATATTCTCGCCCTTTTGGTTTTTCGGATTGAAGAGCTGTTTTAACTTGCTTGCGCTGCCCTTTGAAATAAATGTCGATACTGAAGGAAACGCCACCCTCTTTCAGTGCAATTTCACGAACCGAAACACCCATATAGTCCCCTTTGTTTTCCTGTAAACTTTGCAAAAACTTTACAAATTCAATGGAATATTACAGAAAAGAAGAGGAAAAACAAAGAGTAAAGCAGGACAGTTTATAAAGACTGTAGACTGTATCTTATTGCAGAATAATACTATTCAAGAAAGCTTCGGAAAGGAAAGAAAACAAAGGGAAACGCTATGAATGTAAGGTAACATTTCCCCCTAAAATTCCATCATGACTGCCGAAATCACTTTACGGCCAAAGAGAGCCTGGCAACTATTGGATGAACCAGTTTTTTGTAATCCTCGTAAGAAAGCCTCAGCAGCTCATTATGCGTTCCGGCATTGAATGCTATTTCATCGTCAGCTTCAAGTTCTTCCGATACATAGACATCCATTCCAAAAAGGTTTCCGAATGGAGGCATTGCGCCAAGCTCACATTCAGGAAACAATCCTGCAAATTCTTTTTCTCCGGCAAGCTCAACGTCCCGTGTTTCAGTCAATTCACGTAATCGTTCAAAATCAAGCTGACACGAAGCAGGCAAGATCACCATAGCCATTTTGCCTGCAATATTGACCATGACCGTTTTGGCTAGTTCTTTACCGGGGACATGGGCCGCAGCAGCGATTTCCTGTGCTGTGTAGGCTGCAGAATGACTGACTACAAAATACCTGATAGCATGGCTGTCAAGAAATTCCCTCAATCGACGAATAGGCATTGCAACCTCCCTTTATTAAAACCATTTCATTTCAAAATGTCGGATCTTCTATATAAAACAGACTATACCCGAATAGTTAAAATAATGCAGGCGGATTTCGCATCACCGTTGTACTAGCCCGAACAGATTCTACTCATTCACTCCCAAGCGGGATGGAGTTTCATAAAATTACAAATTCCGAAAACAATAGACAACGAATTTGTCATTCCACATCTATTCTGACCCTTCAACCCACGCCTTCAGTGCAGACAAAGCCTCCGTGTAACCGACATCCAGAAGATCAGGAACCTGATCGAAATCGATCAGGTTAAATCTTGACAGATCCGGCGAAATACATAAATCAACCGACTCTATCTGAATCGCTGTTGTATTAGTAATAGAACTGTAGAAAGCGTTCAACAGAACACCGATGATATTATCAGGTTTTCTGAAGGCATGGCGGGCAAAAAGATCAACACAAATAACCGTTTCGGCACCGCTCTCGACCAACGGAGAGACCGGAACATTTTCAATAAGCATGCCGTCAACAAGAAGCGCATCCCCATAATCCACAGGCCTGAAAATACCGGGAATACAGCTGCTTGCCATAACGGCTATGGCCACATCACCTTCCGTAAAAACAACTTTTTTACCGGTGCCTATATCAGTAGCAACCATAGAAAGGGGAATTGAGGCATCCTCAATATTTTTATGCCCGAGCAATTCGGTAACAATACCGCCAAATTTTTTATTCGACAACAGGCCATACTGAGAAAGCACCAACCCTGATACATCAATCCAGTCGAGATCGAAAGCGATATCGCGTATCTCATGCCAGCTTTTACCAAAGGCATAAAGCGCCGCGATAAATGCACCAATACTTGTACCGCTGACCATTGATACAGGAATATTCAATTCAGTCAGTGCCCTGAGGACTCCTACATGGGCTCCACCAAGAATTGCTCCTCCACCCAACGCAAGACCTATTTTTTTCATACTGCTTGAAATAAATTTGATTTACCCGATCTTGAAAAAAGTTTAACCCACTAATGAAAAAATGTGACGATGCGCCTGAGACAGGCAAACTTCCATCCACGGTATGGAGGATAACGCTGATCAGGATCGGGATAAAGTGATCGTTTCAGAACGCTCCGCTGAAAGGAAAACGTATTAAAACCAGCCCTGCCATGATAAGCACCGAATCCGCTGCCCCCAATTCCCCCGAAAGGAAGCCTGTGAATGGATGCCTGAAAAAGCAAGTCATTGATACATACTCCACCGGAGCGTGATTGACGCACGACCCTCTCCTGCACACCCGGATCAGAAGAAAAAAGATAGAGAGCAAGCGGATTCCTACCTCTGTGGATGCCTTCAAGCGCGTCATCGATATCTTCGTAGATAATGACC
>Ga0209697_10004825_pt1 | contig 17197 bp, 11 predicted proteins | sample AliMusrvi5mmetaG_FD_184115 | JGI IMG/M metagenome (GOLD analysis project Ga0209697, IMG submission 184115) | Freshwater lake bacterial and archeal communities from Alinen Mustajarvi, Finland, to study Microbial Dark Matter (Phase II) - Alinen... | ecosystem: Environmental > Aquatic > Freshwater...
CTTGCCTTAAGGTAGGATATCTGTTTTCAGGGGGTCAATTTGCCCCGTAAAGAGGGGGTCAATTTGAAGCGTAATCAGGGGGTCAACTTAAAACGTACGGAGGGGGTCAATATGGGCGTATTTTCCAAAAGGATGACCTTGCACCTTTCAACGTCATATTTGCCGTGGAACCCATCAATCATGATCTTTTCATTGGTGAACTTCCATCGGTTGTATAAGTTCAGATAATCTTGTGGATATTCAGTTGATAGCTCGATCCAGATGTTTTCCGTGTTCACATCCGAACCGAAAACCGAATTGATTCTTGCTTTAACTTCGTTTTGTAGGTCAAAGGTTAATTTCATGGCGTGGGGTTTTTGTGTTTTGCAGATTTCAGCTGATATTTTCCTGTGCTCATTACCCTCATAGGTATGGGGGTCTAGCTTTCTTACGAAATACTATCCTTTGACAAAATGATCAGTTTTTCAATGAATAAAAAATATCTTGATTTTTGTTAGCTGATTAATGGATATAATCATAGAATCACTTTCAAGTTCTTCTTGTCAAAACTTACAGGTATGGTTGTGGGAACGAGGATTATAAAAATATGGACATAGATTTTACAGTTTGGGATTTGAGTGGTTAGTATGAAATGAAGGAACTCGGTATCAATTTGTCGACAAAAGTCCCTAACGTGTTGGATGGTTTCTCTTGCAAGGTCATCGTTGCCAACTCTCTTGATCCTGTCATTTTCATACTTCTTTCCCCGAAAATACCCCCTGTTGTTCCCATCTGGGATAAAATCATCCAGAGTTCCCAAGAGAAATAGGTTTTCAATTCCAACTTGCAGCCCGCAGTAAAGGTTCTCTAAAAAATGATTAGTGATATACTCCTTTGGCTGTCCAAGGTGATTTCTGGCGATTTCTGCCCCTGACGGCACATTCTGGTTGTTCCACGTTGGGGCATGTCTCAATTTTTTGCTGATTTCAATGATGTCAATTCTTTTGGATCTTCTGACAATCAACTCCCGTCCACCTTTGACCTTGCGATAGAATGCATATTCTTTATTCCCTTTCACAAGCCTTTCTCCAAATTCAATTATGGTAGGAGATACTTGGGTGCTCAATTTTGCCCCAAGGGCGTCATAAAAAGGCCTCTCGTACCCACCATTTATGGAATTCTTAAACAGCGGATGGTTGGTCTCCGTTTTTGGCGACGTTGAATAACTGACAAAGTCATGGGTAAGAGCAGAGTTAGTTATCGGGAAACCGATAAAGGCATCCTCAATTGCGGTCACGATATTATCTTTGGTAATCACTCTATTTGGGTTTTTGAGGTTGTCATCTTTTATTGTGAGGTCTTGTACTCTTATTGAATTTTGCCACTCCAAAAGTTCAATACCATACCAGTTATGAATAGTTTGCCTTCAGGAAACTATTTGTTACAGGGGAACATGGAAATTTACTTATGAACAAGATAGGTTAACTCAAACCACAAAGAGTTTAATAGAGAACTGACATTGCTCCCATAATCTCCCAGTTCATGCATATACAATCTTTCCTTAGCTCCCCAAGTTGGTGGAACATTGGACGATACTTTAGGTAATTTGTATGCCGTGACTACGGTAAAATGTTCATAATGAATCTGCTTGGATAGGCATTTCAAATAGTAACTTGTTCCGTTGAGTGGAAGAAATAATATTAGTCCGTGATTGACAAGAATGAAAATGGCATTACGTTGTGCATCCTCGCGTTTTAAATTTTCGTAATTGAAGTAAATCGAAATGGAACTCTGTGTATTTCCATTTACGAGTTCAAAATTATCTGTCCGAGCAGAGTGGAAATGAATCACCCTTTGCATTGATAATGTTGGTGGGATAGGGCGGGTCATATGCCACAGAGCAGAGTATCCCCCACCCGGATTATAAATGTATTGGGGTTGCCCATCACTGAATTCAGCGTTAAGTCCATTTAAGAACTTAAACAGTTGTTTCTGGGCTTCGCCATTTTGGCGTAGGAACGAATTATCCTTGATCGAGTCAGCAGTCAATTTTTTTAGCATCTTTGTATTGGTTAAATTTGAAATTCAGAATGCAAATGTAAGCAGATTTTCTGATATGGAATTTCTTAACAGAAAATTTTATTAACAAAATTGAAAATTTTGATAGGAGACATTGGGGCAATGAAGAAGGAGGATCAAATAAAATTAGCTTTAAAGGTCGCAATCGAGGAAAGATTTCCATTCACCAGTATCCATAAGAAGGCAGATGAATTAAGACTAAGCGATAGTCAGGTCAGCAAAATACTTGGTCGTCAAAAGCTTCTTCCTCTATTGGAGATAATAAGACTCGAACAGCTTCTTGGAGTTGAAATCATCAAGGTTGTTCAACCTGAAGTTTTATCCCAAAGCAAGAAACACAACTTTTCAGATAAAACGGCATTATCAGAAAAGAGTCTTACCAAGAAAACACTTTTTGATGAATTGCCTGAAAAGGTAAAGTTAGAACTCAGAAAAGTAATAGACGACTTAGAAAACGAATTAAATCCACTTATTCATGTAAACCATCTCCGCTTTACGGAAAGACCTACTTCGTCATATATTTCTATAAATCTACTTCCTGACAGTAATAATATATACAATACAAAAGGGATTCATTTACTTTTCTTTAAAAAAACAAGAAAAGACAAGACTATCAGGGTTCAATTTATCATTCCTAATGACTTCTTCGAGAGTGAGATACAAGCGAAAAAAGTGATCCGTGGAGGGACTCAAACGACATATTTACCTTTTAAAAAAATCGGGAAACCAGCAATAATGAAAGGTCAACCTTATCTTGATATGGGAAGTAATATCCTCGAATTTAAAAAGACTATTATTAGTTTGGCTCTGCGAGTATATGAGCTTCAAACTATGTCGATATAGGGGAATTTCAGAAAGTCAACTGTGATGTATTTTGATGGTTTTGAACTTTTCAAATAGCGAACCTATAGCAATAGGATAAAAAGGTGTCTGTTTATCCGTTTCTTACTACTCCCCCGAATATTCCAATTCATTTATCTTTCCCCAACCCATTTTACCGGAATAGTCATCATTTCTCTTATCGTCAATGTGGTTATAGGAACTACCCAAATTTTTCCATGTTAGCAGTTTCTTCCTGACACCTATTACTTTCACTTTTGTCCTATCAGAGTTGTTTTTTCCATGGCATATTCAGACCTTTGTCGCTGATATTCAGCGTTATAATACAAAATAGCAGAATATCGTTCCAATAAAGTATGGAAGAAATGGTACGAAAGATGGCGTCTGATAAAGGATTCGAGATGGTACGGGTGGAAACTTATGTAGGAAATTGTGTAGGAAATAAAGAAAAAGGGTCTCAGAATGTATACTCTGAAACCCTTGTCTTTACTGGTGCTCCCCCTGCTAGACTTGAACTAGCGACCCTCTGATTAACAGTCAGATGCTCTAACCAACTGAGCTAAGGAGGAATTTGGGAGTGCAAAATTAACCGTTTTTCACTAAAAACCAATACTTTTTTGCTTTTTTCCACTTTTTTATTTTTCCGGAGCCGGCTTTCAGTATCATGAGGCACAAAAAGACCCTGTAAATGCCCCGGATGCTGCCTTGAGACAAAATTGACCTGTGCCGGATTCCTGGCAACAGACCCGGCCGGCAGGGGTTGACAAACAGGCAAAAATTGGATGCCCTGCCGTGCCCCGGCAGGTGGAAATTATCAAATTTTTATGTCTTTGTTGTTTTCCTAAACTAAATCTCAGTATCTTGGCCTGAAAATGCGGGGTCACCGAAACCTTTCCCCTGCGACTTTTGTATAACAATTCAGTGAACCTGTTATTCCCGACGTTATGGTCAAAAAACTCAAAATATTAGTGATCACGCTGCTGCTGGGAGGTACCCTCCCTGTTTTCTCCCAAACCCAGGGGGTTTTGGGAAAGCGGTTCTTCGATAACTGGTCAATCGGTATCGGCGGCGGCCCCGACATCTTCTTCGGCGACCTCAAAACCAATGCCTTCTGGCCGTCGAACACCAATAAAAATGAGATAAAATTCGGCGGAACCGCCACGCTGACGAGGCAATTCACCCATGTGTTCGCCCTGCGCGGCCAGTTCCTCTATAGCGAGATCTCCGGCACCAAACGGCTCAGCCGGGTGGGAGAACCCTTCAACCAGTATTTCGACGGGAATATCATGGAGAGCAACCTGAATGGCACCTTTAACTTCTCCAACCTCTTCGCCCGCGGTTATAAACCAACCCGGAAATTTTTCGTCTTCGGCAGTATCGGCCTCGGCACCATGACATGGAACTCAAAGGTAAAAGAGCTTGGCACCGGCATCCCGCTCAGATCGAGCGACAGCCTGGGACGTTGGACCACCGCCCTTTCGGCCATGGTTAGCATGGGAGCCTACGTGAATCTGGGCGACAAGGTCAATATCGGCCTCGAATGGTCGCTGCATGCCGTGAACAGTGATAAACTCGATGCCACCAAGTCGGGATACCTGTATGATGCCCATTCCATGGTTGCCATTACGGTTACCTATAATTTCAACAAGCGCAACTCCGGGAAGGTGCCCGAGTCAAACCTGAACAAACCTGTCATCCCGGTCGTTCAGCCCCCGGTCCAGGAGATAAAGCAGCCTGAAACAGAGTTGCCCGATGTGATCCCGGCGACCGATACCATCAAGGTTGATACGCTGGACAAGATAACCGATTTCACTGCCGAACAGGATACTACCGAACTCGTCGCCCCTCAGGAAACGGGCATCGTATTCAGGGTTCAGCTGTTTGCCCTGAAAAGCGACCGCTATTCGGCCTTGGAGGTAAGGGAGAAGTACAAACTTGACGGCGAGGTATATAAAGACTTTTCCGACAACTGGTACCGCTATTCCACAGGCTCCTTCGAAAACTACGCCGAGGCAAAGGCGATGAAGAACCAGATGCGCCGGCGCGGGTTCAGGGGAGCCTTTGTAGCGCGGTTTAACAACGGCATCAGGGTTCCTGCCCATGGCAAAAAATGAACCTCAGCCGCGGATCCTGTTCATCACGCCTCCCTTTACCCAGCTGAACACCCCCTACCCGGCCACAGCCTTCCTGAAGGGGTTCATGAATTCACGGCACATTACCTCCAGCCAGGCTGACCTGGGAATCGAGGTTATCCTTAAACTTTTCTCGCCGGCAGGATTTGCCCTGCTGTTCGATGAAGTTGAGCGCCGCGGCCCGTCACTTTCGGTCAATGGCCGGAGAATCGTGCAGTTGCGCGATGAATATGCCGGCACCATCAGCCAGGTAATCGCCTTCCTACAGGGGGGCAACCCCGAGCTGGCACACCGGATCTGCAGTGGCAGCTGGCTCCCGGAGGGCTCCCGCTTCAGCCAAACCACCGACCTCGACCACGACTTCGGCCATCTTGGCATCCACGACAGGGCCATACACCTGGCAACCCTGTACCTCGAAGATATCGGCGACCTCATCACCGAAGCCGTCGACCCCCATTTCGGCTTCAGCCGCTATGCCGAACGCCTCGGCCGTTCGGCCTCCACCTTCGATGCCCTGCAGCAGGCCCTAACGGCGCCCGGAAGTTTCATCGACGCATTGCTCACAGGCCTGCTCGAGGAGAAGGTCAACCGCTGCAACCCCACGCTGGTAGCCATTACCGTGCCCTTCCCGGGAAACCTCTATGCTGCCCTCCGCTGCGGCCAATGGATCCATGAAAACCGGCCGGAGATAAAAACCGTGATGGGCGGCGGTTTTGTCAATACAGAATTACGTTCCCTTTCCGATCCGCGGGTGTTCGACTATGTCGACTTCATCACCCTCGATGATGGCGAGGCACCGCTGCTCCTGCTGCTGGAACACCTTTCAGGGAAACTCCCGCCCGGAAAGCTGAAACGCACCTTTGCACGTGTGGCCGGTGTGGTGACCTTTTCCGATGGTTCAGAGATGCCGGATATCAGCCAGCACGATACCGGAACGCCCGATTATTCCGACCTGCCGGCCAGCGGCTACCTCTCGGTAATCGAGGTTGCCAACCCCATGCACCGGCTGTGGAGCGACGGCCGATGGAACAAGCTGATGCTGGCGCATGGCTGCTACTGGGGAAAATGTACTTTCTGCGATATCACACTGGATTATATCAGCCGGTATGAACCCGGACGAGTGCCGCTGATCTGCGACCGGATGGAGGCGATCATTGCGCAAACCGGCCATCATGGCTTTCATTTTACCGATGAGGCGGCTCCCCCCGCCCTGCTGCGCGAGCTGGCGCTGGAGATCCTGCGCCGGAAACTCACGGTAGTATGGTGGACCAATATCCGGTTTGAAAAGAATTTCACCCAGGATCTCTGCCTGCTGCTTCATAAATCGGGATGCATCGCGGTTTCCGGCGGTCTCGAGGTTGCCTCCGACAGGATCCTGAAGCTGATCAGCAAGGGGGTCACGGTGGCGCAGGTGGCGCGCGTTGCGGGCCATTTCACAAGGGCCGGGATCATGGTTCATGCTTACCTGATGTACGGTTTTCCCGGGCAGTCAGCCCCTGAGACCATCGATTCGCTGGAGGTGGTGCGACAGCTGTTTATGCACGGGGTGGTCCAGTCGGGCTTCTGGCACCAGTTCGCTCTGACGGCGCACAGCCCGGTAGGGCTTGATCCGGCGAGGTTCGGCATTGAACGCGAAAACAGGGCGCCGTGCAGTTTTGCCAACAACGACCTTGTTCCCGTCGACCGCCTGGGCTGCGACCACGGGGCCTTCAGCGAAGGACTTAAAAAATCGCTGTACAACTACATGCACGGCATCTGTTTCGACTTCCCGCTGCAGGAGTGGTTTGATTTCAGGATCCCGCGCACCACCCTTGCCCCCGGCTTCATCCGGGATATCCTGTCGCATGACGCAGCGGAAGGGCCGGTTCCGTCCTCCAGGATCGTCTGGCTGGAGGGGATACCGCTTGTTCATTTCAATACCAGGCAGAAAAAGGGAAAATCGATTCCGTCGGCGCGGTTTGTGATCCAGACACAAAAGCAGGAGATTACCTTCCAACTGGGAGAGGCAACCGGCCGGTGGCTGGCTGAGCTCTTCCCGATGCTCATCCCCGGCAGGGGGGAGCAGATGACATTTGGCCTGCTGGAGACCTCATACAGGGCCGCCGGGCTGGATGATTTCAAAGGTTTCTGGGAGGGGCCGGTTATAAGGCTGCTCCGTGAACACGGGCTGGTGTGCGTTTGACAAACACCCTGTTAAAAATCCCGCAAGCAGATAGCCCGCTCAGACCAACCCCATCGCGATCCTGATACCGTCGGCTGCACTGGAGACAATCCCCCCTGCATACCCGCTGCCTTCGCCGGCAACAAAGAGGTTTTGAAAACCATCGCACAGCCCGTTTTTTTCGCGTAACACCTGGATGGGTGACGAGGTCTTGCTTTCCAGCCCGAGCAGGATACCGTTTCCGTATCCCTTCAGCCGCTGGTTGAAATCTCTTAATCCAACCCGTAACGCATCGGTTACGACCGGCGGAAGCAGGGACCAGAGCGGGGCCGGTTTCAGTCCAAGCGGGAAACTCGTTTCAGGGATACGGTTGGGCATGGTACCCTGGATAAAATCGCTGATGGTGCAAAAGGGGGCCTTGTACCCATCGGAAAATTCATAAAACGACTGTTCGAGATGTTCAAGCCAGTCGAGCGCTTCGAGCGGCGTTACCTGCCTGCCTGCCAGCTGGTCGGGATGGATCCCTGCCACGCATCCGGCATTGGCAAAACGGCCGTTGCGCTGGTAGTTGCTCATCCCGTTGACGATGTTGGTGCCGCGGCTGGTGGCAGCCGGCACGACAACACCACCCGGGCACATGCAAAAGGAGTATACCGGGTGGTTGCCATCGCCCGGGGAGGTAAGCCTGTATTCGGCCGCCTTTACCCCGGCAAGCCTGCGGGAGCCCCACTGGGCGAGGTTGATATCCTCCTGGGGGTGTTCGGCCCTGCTGCCGATGGCAAAGTTCTTGGTACGGAAACCCACCCCGCGGCTGATCATCATCCGGTAGGTTTCATAGGCCGAATGGCCGGGAGCGATGATAAAATAATCGGCGGCGATGGAACCTGAATCCGTCACCGCCTCTTTGACCGTTCCCTTGTCGGTGACCAGGTCGGTCAGCAGGGTTTCGAACCGGATCTCCCCGCCCAGGTCGAGATACTGGGCCCTGAGGGTTCTCACCACCCTGCGGAGGTTGTCGCTGCCTACGTGGGGATAAGCCAGGTAGCCGATTTCGGCAGGAGCGCCGGCCCCGATATAGCTTGAGATAAAAAAGTCGCGCTCCCTCGAGATGTGTTTCGACCGCGAGGTAAGTTTGCCGTCGGAGAAGGTCCCGGCACCCCCTTCGCCAAACGAGTAGCTGGCCATGGGGTTGAACTCCCCCGTTTTTTCAAAGAGGGCAATGCCCTGCTCCCTTTTCCTGACCTCTGTTCCGCGTTCGAGCAGTATGGTATCAAACCCTGCCTTTTGTAAAACCAGGGCGGCAAAGAAGCCGGCCGGGCCGCTGCCGGTGATCACCACGCGCTTGTTCCGCGGACGGTAGGGGATGTCGGGGGCGGGAAGCGGTTCAGCCTCTGCCCCGCCGATGCCCTTTCCGCTGACGGCCACGCGCAGCAGCCAGTGGATGTCGTTTTTTTTACGGGCATCCAGACTTTTACTCTCAATCTGCCAGGTAAACTCCTTCACGCCGGTCTTCCTGGCGACCTGCTGTCTAAGCTCCTCGTCGGAATAGCCCGTCGGCGCCTTGATCTCTATGATTTTACATCCCATGGGTATTTCCCGGTATTTGGTCGAAAAAGTGCAATGCGGCAAAAGTACATTTAAAATTTTTGCCGGGTTTCTCCGTTATCTCTCCTTACAAGAAAAAAAATGCTACAGCGCTACCTGTTATCTTTCCTGCTGATTTTCCTCTCCATTCCCCTGTTTTCGCAGACCAGCCTGATTTTCAAGCAAACTGCCGTGGAACAACTCCGCAAGGGCGAATATGTTGAAGCAGTTGAAAACCTGAATGTTGCAATTCAGAAAGAGCCCGCTCTTGCAGAGCTTTACTACCTGCGGGGCTATGCCAAGTACAGCCTCGACGATTTCATGGGAGCGGAGGATGATTACACCCGCTCAATCGAGATCTCGCCTTACCTGGCCGATGTCTTTACCAACCGTGCTGTTGTGAGAAGCCAGGTACAGAATTTCAAGGGGGCGATGGAGGATTTCGCCAGGGCGCTGGAAATGGACGGGAAGAACGGTGAGATCTATTTTTACAGGGCCCGGACCAACCTCTATCTGAAAAAGAACTATTCCTGCCTGGTTGACTGCAACAAGGCCATCCAGCTGAAATTTCCCGGTGAGGCGGTCTATATCCTCAAGGCCAATGCCGAACAGGAGATCAAACGATTCCCCGAGGCTATTGAAGATCTGGGCATTGCCATGAAGCTGAATCCGCTGAACGGTTATGTTTATACGCAACGGGGGATGGTATGGGTCGACATAACCCGGATGGATTCGGCCATTATCGATTTCACCCATGCCGTCAACCTTGACTCACTCAACACCTTTGCCCTGTTCAACCGAGCTCTTGCCTATGTGAAGGTGACCGACCCGGTGAAGGCGCTGCGTGACCTGAACACGGTGATCAGGATCTCGCCCTACAACTCATATGCCTATTACAACCGGGCCATCGTGCTGATCGGGATGAAAGACAAGCGGGCCGCCATCCATGATTTTGATGTCGTCAGCAAACTCGACCCCAAAAACATCACCAGTTATTATTACCGGAGCAAGCTGAAATCGGAAATCCGCGATTACCAGGGTGCGCTGGATGACCTGAACAAGACCCTCGACCTGCTGCCCGACTATACCGATGCCTATTACGACCGGTACGAGGTAAAGGTCAAGCTTAAAGACCAGAAGGGGGCCATGGCCGATTACAAACATGCCATGGAACTTACCGAGAAGAACCATTACAATCCCGACAGCCTCAAGGCTGAACGGAAGGACTACCTGAAAAGTCTTGTCAAACTGAGCGGGGATTTCGAACAGATGAATACGCTGAACAGCAAGCTTCAGAACCAGTCGGTCGACATCCGCCTGAAGCCCATGTTCGGGATGCTGCTGTGGAAGACGGATTTTGAGAAGGTGAAGTTGCTGGATGTTTATAAAAAGGAGCACTATTTTACCAATATCCTTTCGTATACAAACCAGCCCGGGCTTATCAGCGATTCACTGCTGAAGGCCGAAGCTGACCGGCAAACACGGAGGATCGACTCGATGGGCATGAAGCCCGACGCCTATTTCCGCAGGGGGGTAGCCTGTTACCACCTGCGGAGTTACGACCGGGCGATCGCCGATTTCAATGCCACCCTGACGGCCGATTCGGGTTACATCGCCGCCTGGTTTGGCCGCGCCAATGCCCGGTATGAGCTGATCCAGCTGATCAACACGCAGGATGATTATCACCGGGAGATCACCATTGGCAAGACCATCCCGAAGGCGCCGGCCCCGGCGCTCACGGCGAGCCTCGAGCACACCTACGAGGCGGTGATCCGTGATTATGACAGGGCGCTGGCTCTCGACCCCGACAACGCTTTTTCCTGGTATAACCGGGGATATGTCAACAGCCAGATGGGAAACTACAAGACTGCCATCGACGATTTCACCAGGGCGCTGACCCTGCGCAGGGAGTTTGCCGAAGCCTGGTACAACCGCGGACTGCTGAACATCCTGACGAACGAAAACCACCAGGGCTGTAACGACCTGAGCCGTGCAGGAGAACTTGGCATCAGCGATGCCTACCGGGTGATGAAGCGGTACTGCTATAAATAGGCCGGCGGATCAGAATACAGGGTTTATGCGGGAAAATCTTTGTAAAAAAACCGTCTGATCATTTCCAGCAGATCCTCTTTCTGAATGGGTTTTGGGAGGTATTCATTGCAGCCGGCCCTGAGCCCCTTTTCACGGTCGCCCGCCAGGCCATAGGCCGTTTGCGAAATGATGACCACCTCCTTGTTAAACTGCCTGATCTGCATGGTTGCTTCATAGCCATCTATGCCAGGCATCTTGATATCCATCAGGATGAGATCGAGATCGGGATGGTTCCGGCACATCCTGACGGCTTCCTCCCCTGTTCCTGCAAAGAGGAATTCCCTGCTGTTCTTTTTCAGGATGCGCGACATCAGCAACCGCGAGGTCTCATCATCTTCGGCAATGAGAATCTTTAGTTTTTGGAACGGATCCATTTCATGCCCGGGCACTCCTGTTGCGAGCGCCTCCATTATTTTCTCCGGGCCCGGATTGTAGGGTATGGTAAAGCAGAAGGTGCTTCCCCTGCCCGTTTCGCTCTGAACCCAGATCCGGCCACCCAGCATCTCCACGTAGGCTTTGGTGATCGACAACCCGAGTCCGGCCCCCTGTGTGGCCTGCTTGTCGGAGATATCGGCCTGGATGAACCGTTCAAAGATGGGGAGTTGACGGTCGCGGGCAATACCGATGCCGGTATCCCTGATAAAAAATTCAAGTGTCAGGGCCCCGGCCGGCGAAGCCAGCGGATCAGCCTTGAGGGAATAGCCGAATTCTATGGAGCCTTCGTTGGTGTATTTAACGGCATTTTTGACCAGGTTGGTCAGGATGGCATAGATTTTCTCCCGGTCGGTATGGATGATGGCCTGTTTTGAAGGCAACCCGTTTTTCACGGAAAAGCGGATCCCCTTTGCTTCAACCTCCGGCCTGAAAAAGGTATAGATAAACTCGTTCTGCTCATTGATATTTGTTTCGGAGATGAAGAGCTCCATCTGTCCCGATTCTATTTTTGAGATGTCAACAATATCGTTGATGATGTTGAGCATGCGGATACCGCCTTTTTCAATGACACCGATGTGATGCTGCTGCTCCTCGCCTGAAAGGTTCGGTTCTTTCAGCAGCGCTGCAAACCCGAGGATCCCGTTCATGGGGGTCCTGATTTCATGCGACATGTTTGCCAGGAAGGCAGATTTCAGCCGGTCGCTCTCTTCTGCCTTATCCCTGGCATTGATCAGCTCCTGGATCATCCGTTTCTTTTCCGTAATATCCTCCTTGACGGCCACAAAATGGGTCAGTTTTCCTTCAGGGTTCAGGATGGGAGAAATGCTGACATTTTCCCAGTAAAGTTCACCGCACTTCTTTCTGTTAAGCAGCTCACCATACCACGACAGTCCGGATGAGATGGTTTTCCACAATTCCGTATAAACCTCAGGGGGCTGTTCTCCCGATTTGAGGATCCGCGGATTGGCGCCGATCACCTCGTCGGACCTGTAACCAGTAACTTCTGTAAACTTGGGGTTTACATATTCAATATTGCCGCCGGCTTCGGTGATAATGATACTCACCGGCGACTGTTCGATCGATTTGCCCAGCAACGAGATTTGCTTCTCCTGTGCCTTCCGTTCCGAGATATCCCTGACCATCACAAAGACTTTCCCGTCGGATGCAGGAACAATCCTGGCTTCGAAGAACTCAGCCGTGCCGGTGATATTGAGTGAATAGGAAAATTCGACCAGTTCGTTGTTTGAATACGACTGCTGAAAAGCCTCCAGGCTCTTTTCAGCCACCCCGGCCGGGAACAGTTCACGTACATTTTTGCCGATCAGATATTCACGGGGGAGCAGCAGTTTCGAATCATTTTCGGTATAAACATTCAGATAATCACCCTGGATATTGAACACAAACAGCAGATCGGGAATAGCCCGGAGAATCGCTGCCTTCTGGTTTTCACTCTCGAGCAGGGCCTTTTCGGCATTTTTTCTTTCGGTGATGTCGCGGGCCGTGGCAATCAGCACATCTTTCCCGAAATACCTGCCCTTGTTGACAATCACATCCTTGGGAAAGAGCTCCCCGTTTTTGCGCTTCGCCCAGAAATCGAACTGTACGGGGATCCCGGTAATGAAAACCTCTTTGGTTTTCGCAGTTATCCAGTCAATGTCGTTGTAACCGGGAGCGGCGACCGTAGCCGGCGTTTGCCCGATCAGCTCCTCCCGGCTGAATCCGTACATCAGTTCGGCCCCCTTGTTTACGTCGATAAACTGTCCGGTTTCATCCAGCACATAAATCGCCTCCGAGACGGTATTGAAAATGTCGAAATAGCTTTGCCTGAGCAGTTCAAGGGAGTCTTCCGCCTGTTTCCGGTCAGAGATATCCTCGAAAATGCCGACACCACCAATGATCCTGCCATCGTCGCCCGGGAAGCTGACAAATTTTCCCCGCACCGAAGTAGACTTTTTTGCAGTGACCGAATGGTAAACCTGTTCATAATAGCCGGTACCTCCGTTCAAGGCTTCCCGGATGGCCGCCAGCATGTTTTCATCCGTAACATTTTTAAAAATGTTAAAGCCGATGAGTGATTCACGGGATGATCCGATGACCTTAACAAACTCGTTATTCACATTGAGGATGGTGCTGTCTTTGCCGAAATGCACGATCCCCAGGGGAGAGTGGGCAAAAAGGGTACGGTAACGCTCTTCGCTTTCCCGCAACGATTCCTCAACCTCCCTGCGGTCAATGATATCTTCGGGATGCGGTTCCGGCAACATGCCCGGACCACCGGCAGGATGATAGGTTGCCACAAACTGGTTCTTTTCGGGTGACCACACGGTTACCCTGAACCACTGGCGAACGGAAGTCATATAATGGTCGAACGACCGCTCCTCTCCGCCGGCAGCAGTTTCCCCGCATCGCCTTAACCCAAAATCATCAGGCGAACCTTGCTCCAACTCCCCAATGGTAAACCTGCGTTTGAGCAACGGCGAGTCTTTCAGACCTGTCATGATCTCAAAGGCAGGATTGACCTCAAGGAGTTCATATACCAGCGTATCCGCCAGGTCATCTGTTGCCACGGTTCCAAAAACATATCCGAAAGTGGCCTGGTTGATGACCCGCTGATAGTGTCCGGTTTGCATAAATTTATCTGAATTTCAAGCCTGATAATCCCAAACAAAAATAGAGATATTTCCTTATTTCAGGAAGAAAATGAAAATTAAGAAACCGGGACCCGGCAGGATGTGCTGCCATTCTGCTTTTCGATCACCATTTTACCAGTTTATTGGTCTGCATGGTTCTTCCGGTCTGCAGCCTGCATACATAAACCCCGGCCCGGAGGCTCGAAATATCAATGGTTGTAAACTTTTCATTGACAGCCTGTTCCAGCTGCCTCACGCCTGTAAGTCCAACGATGGAAAGGCTGACCCGGCCCCCGTCTGGTGGCAATGCAATCGTCAGCCAGCTGGTGGCAGGGTTTGGGTACAGCCTGCACTCCGCTTCCACCTTATGCTCCTCCACAGGCACATTACAGGTCGACACCACCTCCATTCTGGTGTTGCACCCTGTGGTATTGCCGATGATGGTTCCATTTCCCTGGGCTTTCAGAATATGGCATATTCGCTGCGTGTTGCAGACCGCGAGCGATTTGTTTTGTTCGATGTCGAAACCTGTGAGCGAATCGGTTGAGAGGTTGTCGAGTCCCATCAGGCTGGCGAGGCTGTCGTTTTGCGTGATCGTCAGGGCGCCCCCCATAAAGGAAAGACTTGTCAGCCCCTCCAGCGTGGCGAGGCTGTTGTTGCCCGTTACCGTAAGTCCGCCGGGAAGTTGGGAGAGATTACCGAGGCCTGTCATGGCAGAAAGGCTGCCGTTGTTGGCGATGCAGAGCACACCCGCCACCGATGCCAGGTGATCCAGCCCGGTAAGGGATTTCAGGGAGTCGCAACCCGTGATGACCAGTTTTCCCCCGATCGTGCCGAGTAGGTCGAGTCCATGGAAATCTATAAGACGCGGATTTGAAACAACCATCAGGGAGTCTCTGACCGACGCCAGGTGATCGAGGCCTCCAGGATTGACAAGGGCATAATTACCAGTGATCCGGATATACTTGTTTATGGTCGTAAGCCCTTCCAGTCCATGGAGGCTGGCCAGCGAATTGTTTTGTCCTATTTCCATCATGCTGCCAAGGGAGGTGAAGTTCTCCAGCCCCGCCAGGGATTTCAGTTTCTGATTGGCCCATACCAGCAGCTCCCCTCCCACCGAATGCAGGGAGCCCAGCCCTGCAAGACTGGTGAGCGTTGATAAATCGAAGATCCTGAGGGACCCTCCCACAGTTGCCAGTTTGCCGAGCCCCGACAGGCTGGTAAGTCCGTAAATTTCGGCGATATTCAGCATCCCTCCCACAGAAACCAGGCTGTCGATGCCTGAAAGTGAGGTGAACCTGTTGTTGTAGACTATCTGGAAATCCCCCCCGATGGTGGCCAGGGGGCCAAGGCCGGCCAGGGAAACAAGGTCGCCATTGTTTTGCAGGGAAACGCCGCCGCCCACCGATTTCAGGCGACCCAGGCCGGCGAGGTCATTCAGCCCGCTGTTATTTTCGATGATCAGGTCTCCCCCGATGGTTGCCAGGCTGTCGAACCCCTGGAGGCTGAGCCCCGAGGTCCAGTCCACCCGCAGGTACCCCCCGATGGTGGCGATCCCCTTCAGCCCTTCAAGTTTGTTGATCTGAACCCCGCTGATCTCGACATCTCCCCCGATCATGGTGCAGCCGGGATAATTTGCATGGAAGTTGTCGGCGTCGCGTTGAAGGACAAAATGAATCCCGTTGGGCAGGCAGGGCAGGGCATAATTGCTGAAGGTGAGCAGCAATGCGGTTGAAAGGATAAACAGGTGTTTCATATCGGTTCATTGTCAGGAGGATCGTTCTATTTATGGCCGCAATTATCAGCCGGCTATCCCGGACAGGCTTACAGGTTAAGGACAAGTAGCAAAAGCATAAATCTGATATAGTAAAGGTATGGTAAAAAATAATCCGCAGGACAAACGAAAATAAATTTCGGGTTACAAAACAGGGCAAATACGACCTTATGGAGACGAAGCAACCCGATTGGACCGTGACCGAACCATGACCGAACCATATCCGAAGGAGATCCGAAGGAGACTTAGAAGAAACTTAGAGCGGACTTAGAGGAGGGTTAGAGCAGGATTGATCCTGCAGAAGGAAAAAAAGTGAACCGGCGAGTGATAAAGGGCAGGGTGGCTTGATCTGAAAATGAAGGGTAAATATACGAAAATTTGGGGGATAATTCAACAAAAAGATCAACTTTTTATCGGTAATCTGTCATGGATTAAAAAGTTGAACCTGACGTGTTTGAAAGCCATTAGCTCACCTACCCTTGTGCTAGATTTGGCCACATTTGCCTTGCAGCAAGATTATTTTCAGTTTCAACTTATTATCCGAATAATTATCAAGAAAATCCATACCGGTCACTATTGTTTTTATCTTTACTCCTGTTAATGTGTTCACAACCCATGAATGGTAACATTAATTTGTACTTTTTCAAGTGCAAACGGGCGGAAATAAATAAAAACATAATAATTCAGGTAAGAACCTGAAAACATAAGGGCGAATGAGGTTGGAACTTAAGCCGAATCGGGTATAAATCTTTAAACAGCAGAAAAATGGGTAACAAATTTTTTTTAATTACAATAGTAATTACAATCATTGTATCTAGCTCAATAGCCCAGGTAACAGGTACTTTTACCGATTCGAGAGACGGAAAAACTTATAAGACAGTAATCATCGGCACCCAAACCTGGATGGCGGAAAACTTAAACTTCAATAGTGCAACTGGAAGTTGGTGTTATGATAACGATACTAAAAACTGCAATACTTATGGAAGACTTTATACTTATGATGAAGCATTAAAGGCATGTCCTGCCGGCTGGCATTTGCCTGATGATGCCGAATGGAAGTTGTTAGCAAGCAAAGCTAATGCTGGTAATTTAAAAGCAATTGGATATGATGCCTGGACTGAAATGTCTGGGACACCTTCGTCAAGTGATAATAAAGCAGGGTTTACTGCCCTGCCGGGGGGGTGTTATGTTGTTCTTGATAATTCATTTAGCTTTAGATTAAGGTTTGGCCTTTGGTGGTCTAAAACAATTTATGATGAATTTAATGCTAAAGTAGTAGATATGCAAAAAGATGATGTTACCTTATATAACGACATGTTCTATAACAAAAAATATGGTTTGAGTGTTAGATGTGTTAGAGATTAAGTGCGCCCAGACGCACACTAAACGACCGAAAAGAAATTTTCGGTTAATATAAGTGAAGCTTGCTGTAATCAAGATGGTGGGCTGCAAACAAGATATTTCATTTGAAACGAAACGAGTTGTTATAGAT
>Ga0209697_10004834_pt1 | contig 17171 bp, 20 predicted proteins | sample AliMusrvi5mmetaG_FD_184115 | JGI IMG/M metagenome (GOLD analysis project Ga0209697, IMG submission 184115) | Freshwater lake bacterial and archeal communities from Alinen Mustajarvi, Finland, to study Microbial Dark Matter (Phase II) - Alinen... | ecosystem: Environmental > Aquatic > Freshwater...
ATACGTTTGGATGGTTCAATCGGCTGCATGGTGAATGGAGCCGGTCTGGCAATGGCTACCATGGATATGATTAAGTTATATGGTGGAGAACCTGCTAACTTCCTGGACATTGGCGGGAGTTCAAATCCGCAGAAGGTGATTGATGCCATGAATCTGATCATTTCAGACAAAAATGTAAAAGTAGTGATGATCAACATTTTCGGAGGTATAACCAGGTGCGACGACGTGGCTAAAGGTTTGGTTGCAGCACTCGAACAGATTAAAATTCAGATCCCTATTGTGATCCGGCTTTCCGGGACAAATTCCAAAGAAGGGCTTGAAATTCTGAAGAATGCCAACCTTCCTACTGTCGAAACCATGAGTGAGGCCGCTGAAAAAGCAATCAGCCTAAGCGTGGATTTTTTAAGATAATCTTAATAAAGCAATAAATATGAGCATTTTAGTTAATAAGAATACAAAATTGCTGGTTCAGGGTATTACCGGGCGCGACGGCAGTTTTCACACAAAAAAAATGATCGATTACGGGACTCAAGTAGTCGGCGGTGTTTCTCCGGGTAAAGGTGGACAAACAGTGCATGGAGTACCCGTTTTTAATACCGTCTCTGACGCAGTCAAAGAAACTGGCGCTAATACTTCGGTTATTTTCGTCCCTGCACCCTTCGCTGCAGATGCGGTACTTGAAGCAGCTGAAGCCGGTATTGATCTTGTAATTGCAATTTCTGAGGGTGTTCCAACATTGGATATGGTCCGAATCACCCCTTATCTTAAGAAAAAGGGGACTAAATTGGTCGGAGCAAACTGTCCGGGACTAATTTCTCCGGGAGAAGCCATGATTGGAATTCTTCCAGGAGGTATTTTTATGAAGGGTAATATCGGATTGATGAGCCGCAGTGGTACATTGACCTATGAAATGGTCTATCAGTTAACTCACAGCGGATTAGGACAAAGCACATGCGTTGGGATAGGTGGAGATCCTGTTGCCGGACTCTATTACGAGGAGTTATTGCAAATGTTCGAAGAAGATCCTGAAACTGAAGCAATTGTATTGATTGGCGAAATTGGCGGAGATGCAGAAGAACGGGCAGCCCAATATATAAAAGAGCATATTACAAAACCGGTTGTTGGTTTTATAGGTGGATTGACCGCTCCTCCAGGGAAACGGATGGGACATGCCGGTGCAATTATCTCAAGCGGTACCGGAACAGGCGCCGAAAAAATTGCAGCTTTCGAGGCTGTCGGAGTGCAGGTGGCACGACAGCCATCTGAGATTCCCGAACTTCTGAAAAAATTGCTGAAACTATAATCTCAGGTATTTAGATTAGAAGAAACATCTATAATTTGTAACAAAACCCGGTGAAATACCGGGTTTTGTGTTTAACTGAATCCTTTAAATAAGTTAAAAGATTTCGTATATTTGATAGGAATTAGTTTGAATGTCATGAAAACAAGGGGGGAACATTCTTTTTCGAAACTTCCGGTATTTGGCGCCCGGTTGTATGATTGGCTATTATTTAAAGAGCCAATTTACGACGGTCTCAGGGAAATTGCACATGATCTCGTTTTGGAAACAGCCGGCGGAAATTTGCTCGATATAGGAACCGGTCCAGGCCGGTTGCTTAAAGAGATCAACCTGCTGAACCCCTACCTTGAGTTATATGGACTTGATATTTCTGCCTCTATGATTCAGCTCGCAAGAAAAAATCTGCAGGACATCCCTGTCAACCTCTTGTCTGGCACTATACGGCATACGAAGTATGAAAATGATTTTTTTAACACGATCACCTGCACTGGAAGTTTCTATCTCTGGGATTATCCTGAAGAATCACTTGAGGAGATCTACCGGATCCTTAAAAGAGGTCATTCGGCCTACCTCTACGAAGTCTATAAAGATATCAGCGAAAATGAATATCAGTTGGCTCTTAAAAAAAATCTCCGGCAACTGGATTGGATCCGCAGGATACTTGGCCCGCTGGCCCTTCGAAAATTGTTAAATCTGAGCTATCAGACAGAAGATTTCTCCCGAATCATAGAAAAGACCAGTTTTGCAGAAAGCTATACCATCGAAAAAATCAGCATCTCTGGACTACCAATGTGGGTTCGTATTACTCTGAATAAGAATCCAATATAGCACTGAATTAGAATCCAAACCCTTCAATAAATTCGAACAGTTAACCGGGATAGCGAAGAATCATGTGATTAATCGTTCCGTTAAGATTTCTACCTACTTAATCACAGAACCTACAATCTCAATCATCTCATCTGTAGCCGCTACCATTACACTGCGGATATTTTCAGGTAACGCAGAAGCAATACCTGCCCCATTGAGCAAGGCGATATAGGTCTTGTCATCCTCTTTTAAGTATACCGAGATCCTGCAAGGCATTAACACCGAGATGATCCGTTCATGATTTTTCTCGAGCATTTTACCGGAATATTCAGGTTTGCAAACTTCAATCACCTTTACAGATCTCACCGTTTTCCCGGATTTGGCCAGTGATTGCTGCAAATCGTGAACCGCCGGAATCATCCAGTTACGCCGTTTAGCCTCAGCAGTCAATAGTTCCACTGTCTTTTCGAAGTCATAAGGACTTACTTTTTCGAGAATTAACTGATTTGTTTCCATACTGTTTAATGTTTAAAAGTGTCAAATGAGATAAAATTTTAAATCTCATATGATGTGATCAAAGCGATAGGTTGGATTGGGCCTGCCCGGACTCAGGCAGCGTAAAGCAACAATATTTAAAGTCAGACTATCTTTTGTATATTTATTAAGTGTCTTTCGAACAATTAGTTCAAGCTTTTCAGGACTCATCTCTACCCGGGCATTTAAGGTTAGCCGGGCTTTGGTGCTTATTCCGGCCAAACCACGAAAGTTCAGGGTACATTTTAACCCGGTCAGGTTGGCAATCAGATAGTTTTCACCTGATTCAAGGATAATCTTGAGATGCCCAACCGGTGCTTTCAGCCTGTCGAACTGCTGACTCAGATCCTGCATAAGATTCCGTGAAAAGTCATCCCAGTTTGTGGGTTCACCCCCGAGTTCAATCGTGGTATTAAGCCATCCAAGAACCGCCTCTCCTTCTGCATAGACATCATAATCCACCTCAACAATCCGCTTACCTGCATCAGTCCGGCGGGTTACTTCATTGAGCCATTCACCAATACCCTCTCCTGAAACTGCACTGATTGTCATCACATCTGCATCCGGAAAATTCAGTTTTACCTTTTCTCGCAACAGAACCAATTCATTTGGTTTGAGCTTATCCGTTTTACTGATCAGAATGATATCGCTCTCCTCAAGTTGTTTACGGAAAATATAAGCCGCACTGGGGTGAAGTCCTGCAGTACCGCCTTTTAAAATATCGGAGAGCCTTTCAGGGTCGGCCATAACTGTTAGCGGGCTGATTAAAAGTTCACCTCCCATCTTTTCCCTGAGCGGCTGGACGATGGTCGCTGAGAGATCGGTGCAGCTGCCCACCGGTTCAGCGATGATAACATCGGCATTTGCCGAATCACGGACTTCCTTCATACTGGTTATCAGACCGTTGAAATTGCAGCAGAAACAGCTTCCGCTGACTTCCTTAACCTGTATTTCATTGCGCGAAAGTATTGCAGTATCAACCAGATCAGGAGCCTGATCATTTGTAATCAGACCAACCCGCTTTCCGTCATCCATAATTCGCCGGGCGGTCTCCCATAACAGGGTGGTTTTTCCTGCCCCAAGAAACCCAGCCACCAAAATAAGTCGTGTTGTCTTCATCAAACCGTTTTATTTTTTTTTATCTGACTATCATTGTTGCAATTACACGTTGGGTTTGAACCTTTCATTGCAGGTTCAAGAATATACACAAAAAAGAGGGAAGCCAATATCCCCCCAATTATTGGCCCAAGGATATAAACGAAAAAGAACCCTCCAACCTTATCGGGAAATGCTGCGGAGCCCCATCCTGTGACCCAGGCTACAAGCCGCGGACCAAAATCGCGTGCAGGGTTCAGCCCGGCCTGAGTAAGCGGGGCAATCAGACAAATTACAGAACTTACTGTCAATCCGATAAATAGCGGAGCCATGGCGTCGTTTGGCCGTCCAACGTTACAACCTTCGGTAAGTGCAAAAATCATTAGTAGCAGCACAAAAGTTCCAAAGGTTTCCGCACCGATGGCAAGAGGTAAAGATACTACCGCCGAACTGCCGGCATTTTGATAGTATTCGCCAAACATTTTGGCGGTCTGAACCGATTCAGGAGCTCCCCGAATAATCCGGTGAAAACCTTCATATGCTGCGATTGAAGGTCCAAAAAGAAGGTAGATCACCAATCCTGCAAGGATAGCACCCGTGAATTGGGCAATAAGATATACCGGTAATTTACGGGCCAACATCCTTCTTCCAATTACCATTGCAATACTTACGGCCGGATTTAGGTGGGCACACGACAAATGGCGGGTCAGATAAATGGCAAGGGTAACTCCGATTCCCCAGACCATAGCAATCTGCATAATTCCCTGATATGCACCAAATAACACAGATACAGCCACTGATCCGCATCCAAATAATACCAGTAGAAAGGTACCCAATGTCTCTCCTATAAATTCTTTGGAATACCCCATTGCTGTTTTTGTAGATCTATGAACATAAGTAATAATCAAGTAATAATGTTCAATTTTAAAAAGCTTTCTAACTGGATTATCTGCAATTTAAAAAGAAATAATTGACATTAAATCAGTCTAATTACTTCTTAGTGTTTACCTAACAACTCTATTGACAATAGTTTCCGGAAAACTGCTTCAAAGGTACTAAAAATGGAAAGGTGCAAACTTAAATTTGCACCTTCCTATTTTGATTCGTTACCCTTTTTTGCCGGTATTTATACCCAATGGCAAATACAACGGGCAAAAGCTGAATAGGCTTACCAATACAAATACAACAGAAAATACCATAAGTACGATACCCAATGTTCCCGATATTACCCCTGTGTAAAATAAAACAGCAATTGCGACCGCAACAATCAGCCTGATTACCCGGTCAATAGTACCAACGTTCTTCTTCATTTTCTCTTTTTTTTAGTGAATAATTAAAATTCTCAAAGTCATATTTATATTGTCGTAATTTCTACTGAAAACCTGTTATCTGGACAATATAACAATCTGATCTACTGATCGATGATTTTTTACCTCCTTAATAATTCGTAAGCCTGACTCGTTCACCAGTGAATTGATTCCCCCTGCCGCCATATAGCTCCTATAGTTCCGGTAATGTTCTTTACCTGCCAGATATTCAATCGTTTCACTGATAAATCCGGATAAACCGGTTGGCTTCGGATACCGGTAATCACCTATAATTAGCTGATCAGCAATCAGAAAGATCTCATTTAAAAGATTTATCCGATCTTCTTCATCAACCTCATGAATAACATAGGTAAGAATTGCATAATCAAATGGTTTGTCTCCTCTCTTCCTGGTTTCACCAACATTTAAATGTTTGAACGAAATTTTTTCATTGGGTCGTCGCCGCAATAATAAATGGGCCCTGTCAATATTCCGTTTTGACAAGTCTATCCCCAAAACCGATTCGCAATGATTTCCTAATGCAAATGCCAGCCTCCCTGTCCCGCACCCGACATCAATAACGGTTGAGTGAGGATCAATCAGATCTTTTACCTGGGCAAATAACTGATCCTGGTTCGGTGCAATAATCCTGTCGTAGAACTGCCCATCGTACCAATGATTTTTATTTTCTGCCATCGTTTTGTTGATTTTTAGCCCGTTTCCGGATGAAATTAGATATGCTGATTCAAAATACCGGCCAGCTGATTTTTACTGACAACTCCCGAATGTCTCCAAACGATTTGCCCGCTCTTAAAAATGATTAGGGTGGGAACACTCTGAATCCGGTATTGCCCGGCCACTTTTGGGTTTTGATCGACATCAATCTTTATTACCCTGACGCGCTCCCCAAATTCTGCTGCAACCTCCATGAGAATAGGAGACTGTACTTTGCAGGGGCCACACCACAAGGCATGAAAATCAACAATAACAGGTTTGGTGTCGTTTATTATCGATTCAAAATTTCCTTTCATGGATATATAGTTTTTAGTTGTATTGCATGGCCAGTGCGTTGAAATTAATAAACTACAATATGTGGCTTTGCGACTCCTTTAAAACTCTTTTAGTATGATTTTACAGATTCGAAGGTGCAGAGCACCGCTCATATTTAAAGAACAAGGATAAAATGTATGCAAACCAGGTACAGCGTACCGCAATATCTTCTTTGATAAAGTGTTTAATCAGGAATAATATTACGGTACGCCGTACCTTTTTCAAATAGCAGATTCGGCACTTATTTGTTCAGGTACTTATTGATCTCCTTTTCCAGATCTTTCCCGTGCAGGTTTTTCGCCAGGATTACACCTTTGTCATCAACCAAAACATTAAATGGCAATCCCTGAATGTTGTAGGTCCTGGCAACCGGTGATCTCCAGAACTTCAGGTCACTTACCTGAACCCAGTTTATTTTATGCTTCACCAAAAAATTCTCCCAAGTAATTTTTTTTGAATCCAGGGAAACTCCATAGATTTCAAAACCTTTCCCAATGGTAAAATGGGCATGTTGGTAGGTATGGTATAACTTTGCCAATTCAGATTGTTCCTCAACGCACGGAGCACACCAGGTACCCCAAAAGTCAATCAGGACTAATTTGCCTTTTAAAGAGGATAAGGTAACAGTATCCCCTTTGACCGAGGGAAGTCTGATCTCCGGGGACTTGTTCCCCTTTTCGAGCCCGTTAGTCTGGGCCGTTGATGGTGACATAATACTTCCAACCAACAAAAGAGCGACAGCCAATATCAGGATTCTCATAAATTATTGATTGTTAATTTATTCCGAAATCGGATAACCCTTGTCAATCCAGTCAACTTTAATGTTCTGAGGCAGGTTTAACAATTTATAATTGGTGAATTGCATGCTTTTTAGAAGCGCCATGGCGGGTCTTACATTGGGGCACCTCGAAAATGGACAACAACCGCAATAAACCACAATCTTTGAATTTTTTGGCAACTGATTTAGTTTTTGCTTTAAGGTGTTCAGGTTATCCGCCCGCATGGCGGGGCCTATATCTACCGATCCCTTGATAATGGCCTGCATACCAATACTAAAGACAATAGGCTGGGGAGATTTGGGAGTATTCAGAACTTTTGCAAGTTCAGCCGGTGCCAATAATTGCTGTTGTGTCCATGGATCACTCTGCCCATGAGAGGATAACGGATTTGTTACAAGCATAGAAGTTGTAAACGCAACGAGTAAAAAAGTCAAAATTTTTGTTTTCATGTTCTAAAATTGATGAATGGTTAAAATATTGATTGTATTCTATTTCTTGAGCAGGAGCTCGGTTATTATTTTTTTGAACGATTCTTTTGACATAGCCCCTTTTGTCACTTGCGGAGCTCCATTCATCGGACAAAAGAATATTGTCGGGATACTTTGAATACCGTAAGCGCCGGCTATTTCTTCTTCCGCATCAATATTAACCTTATACACATAGATCTGACCGTTGTAATCTTTGGCCAGGTCATCCAGAATTGGGGCGACCAATCTGCAAGGGCCACACCACGAAGCATAAAAATCAATAATGCAGGGTTTATCACCCAGATATTTCCAATCAGTCGGATTCGTTTGGAAATTGGCAACTTTTGATAAAAACTTAGCCTTGGTCAGGTGCATTGGCGCATTCTCTTTATCCGGGTAAACCTCGGTTTTAGCCATTTCTTTCTCCCTGTTTATCCAGGCAAATGATGCCAGAATCAGAACAACCATCACACTTACATAAATATATACTTTCTTTTCCATAATGCATTTACTGTCAGGACAAAATTTCGTGACATTTTTCGGTTTCTTATATCAAAATATTAATTACCTGACTTTAGCTGTGACCGGATACCTTCGATCGGATTATGATTGTTAACTCTGTCTTTTACGACTAAAGTAGTAACCGGAACGTTGGATTTCTGACTAAAAATCATGTCATGGCCGACACATAATCCTATTGATATATTAAGTTCAGTATGTTTCTCATATAAATAGCTGGCCTGTCCCGAAGGGTTGCACATAATACTTTCCCCATCACCACCTAAAAGATCTTTTTTTGCGATTCTTCCGCATTTACAGTCGACCTTGAAAACTTCGAAATTTTCAGACAGAAACTGAACCACGGTTGCTGCTTCTTTTGGCATTGAGACGCAATGGGCAATACCTATTCGCTTTATCCCTGCCTTTTGAGCATAATTGCGAATTTCCTCGAGGCGGTTCGATCCACGGACATAGGCTTCTTCAGCAAAGCTCATGATCTCTAAGGAATCTTTGTCATATAAATTTTTCATCGTAATGGTTTAAAAACGGTTTTATATTTTAAACTGCCGTTAGGGCATGAAACAACACATTCAAGGCATTTTGAACAGGTATAACTATCTCCGGGCTTTTCACTGGTTGGTTTGTAGAGGCTGTATTTTGCCGGTTCCATCGCAACGATATAGCACTTTTTATCACATATTCCGCAATTTTTACAAGTATCCTCATTGAGTTTGATCCTGAAAATTGAATATTTATTCAGGAATCCGGAGATCCAGGCAATCGGGCAACCTACTTTATGATACTGGTACATCTGCCTGATCTTTCCATCGGGGCTCATTCCCATCAACATTTCCATGATTAATCCCATGGGGCAAACCCAACGGCAAAATACTTTCCCGAAGATCACTCCCAGGCCAACACCCGCTGCCAGAATATACCAAAGCGAAACATGATAATTCGAAATAGCCAGATAAAGCGAAACCCCTAAAACCGAAAGGATAATCATCCGGCTGTTTACCAGAAATTTCAGTACTTTTCTCATTATAAAGATATTGTATTTTTCTAATTACTTATAACCCCGGTAACCTTGGGAATTTTCCTACTTTAGTCAATTTTGAATAGACACCCCAGCCTTTTTTCATCCAGTGTCCTATAACAGGCATAGGGATAATAAACGCCTTCTGACCATTTCTGAAAACAAAAGCGGCCCCATCACCTGTATCCATGACACACATAATATTCAGATGCTCCTGGTATCCTTTACGTTCCGGGGTTCCATTTTCCAGACCGAGGATATTAAAAGCGGCATTCCTTCCCATTAATTCGGCAATATGTCCCTGCTTAGCAATCCACTCCGGCCCCTCAAAGGCTGCAATATCACCAATTGCAAAAACGTTGGGGTATCCGGTTACCTGGCAAAAATTATCGATTTTGATAAAGCCTCCTTCCGACAACGGAAGATCTGATTCTTTAAGCATAGCGGGTCCGGCACCAGCGGCAATAAACATTGTAAAATCAGAATCCAATTTTGAATCATCTTCAAAAACAACTCCGTCATTAACGAATTCCCTGATCTTTTTTCCGAATTGCTTTTTGATTTCATATTTGGCAAACATCTTATCCAGCATAACCAGCGCCCCTTTCCCCATTCTGGCTCCGGGTTCATCCATCGGTGCGAAAAAAGTTAGTTCGAAATTCTGCCGGATCTTTTTGCTTTTCAAGTAATTGTGAATATTAAACATCAGTTCAAAGGCAGGGCCGCCACGTACTGCTGATTTCTCCTTCGGATTTCCGCCAAATCCCATTGCAATTTTGCCCTCCCCTTTTTGAACCAATTCATCGATTCTGCTACGGATCTCCAGTGCCATTTCCGGTTTTGCGCAAATAGAGAGCGTATGATTAATCCCTTTATGCACCATCTTTTCAGAGCCAAATGCAACCACCAGATAATCAAAAGTTAATGTAATGCTCTCGCAAACCACCCTTTTCTCTTCAGCCTTGATCTGAGTAACTTTATCCACGATCAGTTTAAAGTGGTATTTCTTTTGAATATTCGCGATTGGGACCTTTACATCGTTTAATTCCTTTTTGTGGACCGGAATCCAGATGGATATTGGAAAAAGATAAAGATAGTCCCTGTCAGAAACCAGCGTCACACTAAACTTTCCGTTTTTCTGCAATTCGATGGCTGTCTGAATACCTGCAAAACCGCCGCCCAAAACTAAAACCTCTTTCATTGATCGTTACAATTTTGTAAAATGAATATTAGTTTGTATGATTTGCACTACGCATCATCATCTGCATTAATCCGCCGCCGTTTTTTACATTGGTAAAACCAAGCTGAAGTAGTACCCTTTGTCCGTAGGCGGAACGGGCACCTGAAGCACAGTAGAGTGTCAGCTCTCTCGACCGGCTCCCTAATTCACCGATTCTTTTTGGCAATTCATCCACCGGAATATTTACGGCACCTGGAAAAGCACCACCTGAAAATTCTTCCTTGGAACGGACATCCACGATCAGAGGCTCTGATGAGACAGCTGTAGCTGAAACCTTTGTACTACGCTGTGCCATCATTGATGCAATGCCACCGCCATTTTTCACATTGGTGTAACCAAGCTGAGTTAGCATCCGCTGTGCATAAGCCGAACGGGCTCCGGAAGCACAATAAACAATGATATCACGCGATTTATTATTACCAAGTTCGCCATATCGTTCCATTAACTGATCCAGCTCAATATTTACAGCACCCGGATAAGCGCCCGATTGAAATTCATGAGGAGTGCGCACATCGACAATAATTGGTGAATTTTCATCGGTAGCTTTGTCTTCGGTCTTCTCCTCCACCTTCGAAACTTCTTTTTCCAAAGATTTTAGCACAACAGGTAAGAGATCTATTTTCAGATGTTTAAATCCGGTTGTTCGTGCCTGCCTTTGCAGCGAAGTATGTCCTCCCGAAATATTGGTTACATCTTTATATCCGCCACCCAGCAGGGTACGAAGAGCCTGGTGTCCCTTCTTGCCTGTTTCGTCATAAACTATCACAGAATAACCTGCAGGTATCGTATTCATCTGTTGCATTAACACTTCGAGCGGTATATGAACAGCTCCCCTGACATGACTTTTTTGGTACGCAAAAACATCACGCACATCCACGAAAACCGGATTTTTCCCTTCGATGAAAGCGTCAAATTCCGATACGGTAACCGACGGACTAAAACCGGAAATTCGGTTTTCTGCCGTATAAGCGGCCATATTAATCGCATCATTGGCCGTCCCGATAGGCGGAGAATAGGCAAAATCGATATCTGCCAGATCATTGATGGTTAATTTTGCAGCAGTAGCTGTTGCAATCACATCCAGGCGTTTATCGGCCCCTTGGTAGCCTGCAGTCTGACCGCCGAGAATAATTCCCGAATTACGGTCATAAATCAACATTGTGGTTACCGTTTCAGCTCCGGGATAATAGGAAGTATGATGTTCTTTATGCACGACAACTGCATCCGCATCCATTCCTGCAGTCCGGGCTTGTTTCAGTGAAAGGCCTGTTGTTCCGGCCACAGCTTCGAAAACACGAACGACTGAAGTCCCAAGTGCCCCCCTGTAATGATGATTACCTCCCAGGGCATTTTCTGCGGCAATACGCCCCTGCCGGTTTGCGGGACCCGCCAAAGGAATCCTCACTTTTTTGCCATTTACACGATGTTCTATTTCAACCATATCACCGGCTGCAAAAATATCGGGATCAGAGGTTTGCAGTTGCGAATTAACGAGCAATCCTCCGGCCTCTCCAATTTCCAGACCAGCTTCCCTGGCCAGTTGGAGGGTTGGGCGAACGCCAATTGAAAGGAGCACCATATCGGCATCGAGGACCTTTCCATTATCCAGTTTTACCGAACGGGGCATTATTTGGGTTACTCCGGCTCGGGTGTGAATTCCTACGCCATACGAAAGGAGTTCATTCTCAATAAATCCTGCAGTTTCGGCTTCCATCAGGGCCATAACATGAGGCATCATCTCAACCACATTCACCTTCAGACCTCGTTTGACAAGTGCTTCAACCATTTCAAGACCGATAAATCCGCCACCCACGACAACGGCATTTTTGGGTTTCTTCTCGTCGAGATGATGTGAAATCTTATCCATGTCCTCCAACGTCCAGAGGGTGAATACATGATCAAGATCAGCACCTGGCAGGGTTGGCGTTATCGGCCTTCCACCCTGTGCCATAATCAGTTTAGTGTATTCAAAAGTTTTCTGCTCTCCGCTTCGGGTGTCCATTGTTTTCACCAAATGGGCAACCCGGTCAATTGAAGAAACAATGGTATAGGTATGAACCTCAACCCCATACTGCTCATTAAAACTTTCGGGGCTTTGAAGAATCAGTTTTGACCGGCTCTTTATGTCGCCACCGATAAAATAGGGTAATCCGCAATTGGCAAACGAAATGTCAGGGCCTGCTTCAAGCATGATGATTTCAGCAGTTGGGGATATGCGTCGCACCTTGGCTGCTGCGGTTGCACCTGCTGCAACTCCGCCAATAATTATAATTTTTTCCATATTCTTAGTAGTTGTATTTATATTTTTAACGATGTCATTTTACGAATCAAATATATTGTCATTACTATTTATTAATAATCGTATTCTTCCTGACCTCTCCCAAGGCGGGAAGCCGGAATAAAGTATTCAATTGAAATTATGTATTAAATTCATATATAGCCTATTAAGTCAATTCTTAAGTGCATCAGTACCCCTCCTTAAGTCTCCCTCACCTTCGGGGAGGGCCGAGGTGGGGTCAGTGTAAATTGACCAAAATGAGATTAACAGAAAAAGAGCTCCTCCAACCCCCTACTTCGGCCGCGTTCAGCAATGCTATTTCTGTCCTCCCCAACCCCTTTTAAGGGAGTGGAGTTATCTGCTAAGGCCGTTTATATTGCTTTTCAAAAACCCTTTGGAAGATAAAAATATATTTTCCCTGTTCTCAACTTTCAGACTATCCTACCTTAGCAATCTCTTTCAATAAAAATTCTTTCGACTTGATCCCTACAAAACGGTTTATCTCAGCACCATTTTTAAAAAGGATCAGAGTCGGGATACTGCGGACTCTGAATTTCTGGGCCAACGATTGGTATTGTTCAATATTGACTTTCCCAACGTGCGAGTTTCCCGATAGTTCAGAAGCCACATCATTCAATACAGGGGCCATCATCCGACAGGGGGCACACCAAGTTGCCCAGAAATCAACCAAAACCACCTTGTTTTTTGTCTGCTGCTGAAAATTCTTCTCCGTGAGTGTCAAAACATTCGCATGATCTGTGACCATCGGGGTATTTTTTATTTTCGCCATAGTGATGGCACGAAAAATAAAAAATGCGAGAATCAGAACTCCAATTACAATTAATACTGTTTGCATATTATTCAATTATATATTTTTATTACAATGAGTTAAGCGTTAACATGAACTGCAAATTCTTTATCTAGGATTGCAACTATCTGAGCTTTTGTTTGAATTCCTGAGGTGGTACCAACAACTTTCCCGCTCCGGTAATAAATGGTAAAAGGGATACTCATAAAACCGCTAACTTCGGGAAGATTATGAATTACACCCGATTCAGGATTATCAAATTCCATATCATAGAAGTTTACCTGGGCGTAGTCACCCTCAAGTTCTTCGGCAATCCTGTAAACAGGGATCGACGTGGCACCCATACGGCCGCAAATAACCATTACGTTTTCAGTTGTATTTATAATCCTTGCATGTTCAACCGCACTTTCGATGTGTTTCAGATTTGTGTATAACATGACTTATTCGTTTTAAATTCTACTCCACAAAGGTAAACGGAACAACTTACCGAAGTCATTCTTTCGCCATAGACGGCAACAACTCCCGGATTGAATCAGGACAACTTTTTTATTGATCTGAAAAAGCCAAATAACCTGAATTTTTCTTTCTAAAAAGCTATAATTCTGCCCGTTGATAATTCTGTATTTTACTAATATACACTTTTGTATTTTACTAATGCGCAACTTTGCTTTCGCTTATTAAAATTTGTATATTTGCACTGTAGCGAATCATTATGGTACTTAAATCTGAACTTGAATCTGCCTATAACGATCAAAAGGAATCCTTTAAGACACGCGATAAGGGAATAGAAAGGGTTGTGCCAAATAAACCGGGACTGACTGGTCAGATTGATATTATATCGGGAATAGGGCGTTGCGGGAAAAGCACATACATGAGTCAGCTCACCGCGTTTATAGAGGGAGATATCTCATTTTTCACATTTGAAGATTCCCGGGTTTTTGGTTTTGATGTTGACGATTTTCCAAAATTACTTCAGATAATTGGGATAGATAAAAGTGCCTATTTTTTTGATGAGATACAAAACATTATAGGATGGGAGGTTTTTATCAGAAGCTTGCATGATCAGGGGAAAAAGATCTTTATAACCGGATCAAATGCGTCATTGCTAAGTTTCGAGCTGGGGACCAGGCTTACCGGCAGGCACCTTCGTTTTGAGCTGTTCCCATTCTCCTACCGGGAATTTCTTAACTTTTTCAATCTTGAACCTTCCTATGAAACACTTCAGCTATATATAGAAAAAGGTGGATTTCCGGAATATTTAAAATACGGCTCTCCCGAAACATTACAGCAACTTTTCAGGGATATTCTTTATCGCGATATTGCAGTACGATATGGAGTGAGAAATATTAAAATACTGGTAAACATTGCCTTATATCTCATATCGAATGCCGGAAAGGAATATACACTGAACAGGCTTAAAAACAACTTCAAACTTGGATCAACCAATTCTGTAAGTGAATATGTGAGATGGTTTGAAGAGAGTTATCTTATTTTCTCAGTCCCGCAATTTAGCTGGTCTGCAAAAAGTATGCTTGTAAAACCAAAAAAGGTTTATACTATTGACACCGGTTTTGCAAGGGCTAATTCATTAAGTTATACCAACGATTCCGGACGTTTGCTTGAAAATGCTGTTTTTCTGGCATTTAAACGGAATGGGCTTACTGTCAACTACTTTACAGGGAAAAATGAATGCGATTTTGTTGTATTTAATTTGAAGCAGATTGAAGGGGCCTATCAGGTTTGTGCAGATCTTAACGGAGATAATAAAAATCGTGAAATTAGCGGGCTCATAGAGGCCATGGAGTTTTTCAATCTCGGATCTGGCACAATTCTAACACTGAACCAGGAAGATTACTTCAGAATTTCCGGCAGGGAAATAAAGGTAATACCCGTATGGAAATGGGTGTTAATCTAAAAAGAATAAATTAATGAGGACAATTCTTGACATAGACAACGACTTTATCTGCGACATACAGGCACCCTGCTTTCAGATGCTTTCAGCTGAAGAGGTGGGACTTGTAAGGGGAAGTAAAACACAGGTGCTTTTTCGAAAAGGGGACCATCTTACCAAACAAGGGGCATTTTCTTCCTATGTGTTATTCATAATCAGTGGTCTGGCGCGACAATATGTGGAGGGAGACAGTAATAAAAGCCATAATCTGCGGATCATTAAGCCAGGCGAGTTTGTGGGTCTGTCGGCAGTCTTCACCAAAAATACATTCAATTATTCATCCGTTGCGCTCACCGACTGTCAGGTATTTCTGGTGGAAAAGGAGGCCATTACCAGTGTAGTCAAGCAAAATGGATTATTTGGTTTCACCATGGTTAAAAGGTACTGCGAACAAAATGCCAACCTTTTTGATACCCTGCGCACAGTTCTATACAAACAAATGAACGGAAGAATTGCAGAAACATTGCTTTATATCGATGGATTTAAGAATGATAATTCTCAGATATTCCAACTGCTCTCGCGAAAAGATATCGCTGATTTTGCCGGCATTTCCACCGAAAGTGCAGTTAAATTGTTGAAAAGCTTTGAAAAGGATGGATTGATAGAATTAAGGGAGAAAGACATTGTAGTGATTAACCACAATGGCCTGGTGGAAATCAGTAGAAAAGGATAAGTTCGTTTTTGAATAACGTTAAATAATCTATGTCGGAATATATAAACAACAGTGCCGGACGGATTGAAGCGCTGACAGATTATTCCCGGGGTCTTATACGGGGCGAAAATGGAAAACTTCTGATTGAAAAATATCGGGAAGTGATCGGGAATGTAAGCCCGATGGAGGCGATGCAGGTGTTCGACAAAATTCTTCTGGAAGGTTTTTCGACAGAAATAGTGAAAGCTAATATCGGAAAAATTATCAATGCCTTTTTTAAGTCACTTTCAGCTTATCAATGGGATAAGCCAGACAAAGGTCATTTTATCTCTTACCTTATGCTCGAGAACCGTGAAGCAGAAAAGGTGATGGTGGAAATTAAATCATTAACAAAACTGTTTTTTAAAGATCAGAATAAGCCAGTTCCGGCATTAATCTCCCAACTTAAGGTATTGATTGACAATCTAAAAGAATATGAATTGCATTATGCGAAGAAAGAAAATATTCTGTTTCCCTATATTGAAAAAGCCTTTCCTCAATACCGCTGTTTGCAGCTTATGTGGTCGTTTCACGATGATTTTCGTAGAAGTTTAAAAGCTCTGGAATTGCTGCTGCAACCTGAATGTCCGGATAAAGATCTCTTAAGCAAGGAATTGGGAAAGCTGTTTTTTGTGGTACTTCCCATTATCTTTCGCGAGGAACAAATCGTTTTTCCGGTTGCTTTGAGAGCAATTGCCGAAAAAGAGTGGCTTGAAATGTTACAGCAAAGCCCTGAAACAGGATGGTGTTATGGTGTGAACCCGATTATAAATGAGACAGATATAAAGATAGATAAAGCAACAGACGGCCGGATTAATCTTGATACTGGTCTTCTCAAACCGGAACAAATCATTCTGATGCTTAATCACCTTCCGGTTGATATTACCTTTGTAGATGAAAATGATGAGGTCAGATATTTTTCAGGTGCAAAACATCGGATTTTCCATAGATCCAAAGCCATTATAGGAAGAAAGGTGCAAAATTGTCATCCTCCTGAAAGCGTTCATATTGTAAATGAGATTATTGCAGCCTTTCGGTCTGGAGTGAAAGACCAGGCTGAATTTTGGATACAAATGAAAGGGCGGTTTATTCACATTCGGTATTTTGTCCTCAGGGATGAGTCTGGCGAGTATATAGGGACGATTGAGGTGAGTCAGGATGCAACAGATATCCGTCAATTGGAGGGAGAGCGAAGACTATTGGATTGGAACTCCTGAGTACTCAATTTCTTGATTAATAAGTCTTTTCTAAATTAAAAGATTCTTCGCTTCACTTTGTTTCGCTCAGAATGACAATTATTTAGATAATAAGGGGAAGGGGTTGGAAG
>Ga0209697_10004838_pt1 | contig 17164 bp, 9 predicted proteins | sample AliMusrvi5mmetaG_FD_184115 | JGI IMG/M metagenome (GOLD analysis project Ga0209697, IMG submission 184115) | Freshwater lake bacterial and archeal communities from Alinen Mustajarvi, Finland, to study Microbial Dark Matter (Phase II) - Alinen... | ecosystem: Environmental > Aquatic > Freshwater...
ATTTGCTATTCTCTTTAAGAATAACGAATATGCAAATTGAAATCCGTTTAATCGGAAAACGCCTGTAAACAACTAAATTTCAAATATTTCAAAGAACTTCTTTGGATTTTAATGGGACAGTAATGATGGGTGTTAATAAACTTGATTAAACCAATATTCTGTCAATTAATGATTTCCCTTCTTTCAACAATCAGTTTTTCTGATGAGCGTCGGAAAACTCCGGGTTCAGTTGATCAGGTGGTGAATTTTTCACCTGATCAACTTCCCCCGAATTCCCTAAACGCTGGTTAACCTCCATTCTGATTGCTCAAGGTCTTTATTTGTTGATGTTGAACTTCTTGATGACATTACCCTCCTTGCTCTTGATCACGATGGTATAGATTCCGGTTGAAGCAGGCAACAGGTTGACTGCCTGGTCGAATTCTCCGTTGATGATCAGACTCTGCACTTCGTACAGTTTATGACCAAGCTGATCGTAAATAAGGATGCTGAATACCTGTTCGTTTGGTGTGACAATCTTGATGGTAAATTCTCCGTGGTTTGGAACAGGATAGACGTTGTACTGGTTGGCCTCACCCGGGGTCAGACGATGTAACAGATTGGAAACGGCTGATATGCATCCGCTGGTGGTTACCTGAGTCTGGTACCATCCGTCCTGTGTAGGCGTATAGTACTGACTGTTGGCTCCCGACAGGGCGGCTGTGCTGCCATTTTCAGTTGCAGTGAAAAACCACTGGTTGCCAAAAGCACTGCTACTGGCGATATCCGTACCAAAGGCCGAGATGACTGGGGTCTGAGGTATTGGATTAACCGTAACCGGGTAGCTGGCTGAGACCACTGTTGTTCCGCAGTCTGTAACTCCACTGGCCAAAACATTGCCAGATATTGCACTGTTGCTGAAGTTGACCACAATGCTGTTGGTTCCGCTTCCGGAAACAATGGTGGCTCCTGTCGGCAGCGTCCATTGATAGCCTGTCAATCCTGTTCCCGTAACATAGGATACATTGGTTGTTCCGGCACAAACAGTGGCCAAGCCGGTCACGGTAGGTTTCGGTACTGACTTCACGCTGACCATTACACTGTGGCTATTGCTGCAACCAGTGGTGGTTGTGGTCTCCGTAAGGATATAGGAAGTACTGACTATTGGGGTAACAATTGGGTTCGCCTGTGCGGATGTAAATCCTGCAGGTTGTGAAATCCAACTGTAGGTATTGCCTGCAACGGCTGGTGCACCCAAGGTGGCAGAGATTCCGGGACAGATGATCCTGTCGGCTCCCGCGATAGCGGCAGGCGTTGGATTGACCGTGATGGTGAAGCTCTTCGCCTGACCAATGTGGCTCACCGCAGCAACCGTAAAGGTTGGGATAACCGTGATGGTTGCAACGACCGGAGCTGCACCCGTGTTGGTGGCCGTGAAAGCAGGCAGGTTGCCTGTACCGTTGGCTGCCAATCCGATGGCAGTATTGCTGTTAGTCCAGGCATAGGTGGTTGTTCCTCCAGTATTTGTCACCGTAAAGGCAACCTGGGTTGTTGAAGAACCACTGCATATAATCTGGTTGGATAAGCTGTTCATTTTCACGATTGGATCACCAGAAACTTCAGTGCTGCCAATCTTGCCATCCCCGTTGGAGTCACCGGCAATTTCAGTGCCTGAAATCTTACCGTCGCCATTGGTATCACCCATGATCTCAGATCCATCGATCTTACCATCGCCGTTGGTGTCACCTGCGACTTCGGTCCCGTCGATGATGCCATCGCCATCGGTATCGCCTGCAACTTCAGATCCATCGATCTTGCCATCGCCGTTGGTGTCACCGGCAATTTCGGTGCCGTCTATGATACCGTCTCCATTGGTATCGCCTGCAATTTCAGATCCATCGATCTTGCCATCGCCATTCGTATCGCCTGCAACTTCAGGAGGTGTAATCTTCCCGTCGCCGTTGGTGTCACCAGCAATTTCAGTTCCGTCGATCTTGCCATCACCGTTGGTATCTCCGGCTACTTCAGGAGGAGTAATCTTCCCGTCACCATTCGTGTCTCCGGCTATGCTTGGAACATCTTTCGTGCCATCTCCGGTTTTGTCACCGAATACTTCCGTGCCGTCAATCTTGCCGTCACCGTTGGTATCGCCGGTTACTTCCGTACCGTCGATTTTGCCGTCGCCATTCGTATCACCAGCAATCTCTGTTCCATCGATTTTGCCATCACCGTTCGTATCTCCGGAGATTTCGGGAGAGGTAATGATGCCGTCACCGTTGGTATCGCCTGCGGTTTCTGAACCGTCGATTTTACCGTCACCGTTGGTATCACCTGCGATTTCGGTTCCGTCGATCTTGCCGTCACCGTTGGTATCACCTGCGATTTCAGGTGCGGTGATCTTGCCGTCTCCATTGGTATCACCGGCAATTTCAGTGCCATCGATAATGCCATCACCGTTGGTATCACCTGCGATTTCAGGTGCAGTTATCTTGCCATCTCCATTGGTATCTCCTGCTACTTCGGTACCGTCGATTTTGCCGTCACCATTGGTATCGCCTGCAATGAGCGGTTTAACTGTTATGGTAAATGTTTTGGCTGTACCGGTGCAGCCGGCCTCATTGGTGAAGATTGGCGTCACAACGATCGTGGCAACCACGGGAGCAGTGCCCTTATTGACCACTTTAAAGGAAGCCATGTCTCCGGTACCCGATCCTGCCAAACCGATGGCTGTTGTGGAGTTGGTCCAGGCATAGGTGGTGATGCCTCCGGAATTGGCAGTCGTAAAGGTAACGGCCGTTGTACTACCGTCAAACAGTATCTGATTAACAGGTTGATTGACCTGTCCGTCCGGATTAATCGTAATTCTGGCTTCCGCGGAGATCGCCAAAGGGCAAATCCCGCTCTGTACGATCGCATGGTAATTGGTGGCGACAGAAAGGTTTGTCGTTTCGAGTGTTGTGGTGGTGTTGGCCACATCGGTGGTGGTGGTCCATCCGTCGGTCGATTTCTGCCATTTGACAACACTGCCGGTTTGTCCTGAAAGGCTCAGCGTGGTGCTGTTGCTGCCCGAGCAGACCGAGCCGGATCCTGCGATCGAGCCTCCCACCGTGACCGGATCAATGCTCACCTGGATCACGTTGGATACTGCAGCACCCGTCCAGTCCGCCTTGCAATCAACACGGGAGAGGCGTTTGTACCAGGTCGTGGTACTAAGTGCTCCGGGGGCATAGCTTGCCGAGTTGCTTGAGGCAATATCGCTGAAACCTGCCGAGGAACTGGTGGTGGAGAACTGCCATTTGTTCTCCAGCGTTCCTCCGTACCCGATGGGCAAAGAACCACTGCCCAGGCTGCCCACCGTTGTCCCGCTGCAGATGGTCTGATTTCCGGTGATCGTGCCTCCGCCGATGGGGTTGCTACACAATATTTCGCCCAGCGCAAAATCGCCAAAGTCGGAAAGTAGCGCTGAACTAGTATAATTTGGAGTTGTGGTGGTCTTCGATTCAATGACTCCCCCCGAACTCTTTTTCAAAATAACAACAGTCCCGGTAGGTGAATAACCTGTGGCATCAAGCGAAACAAAATACTGTGGTGCGCTTCCACCCGACTCGCTGAGGGACCAGTAGCGGCCCGATGTTAACAACGAGGCATTAGAAGGGAGGGTTCCGGTTAATCCACTCTCAAATTGTTCGGCCGTAACAACACTGGTTCCGGTTAGCCCTGAATACTGAAACGTGAGGGGGCGGTAACTTCCACCCTTGCCGATGGGGAAGGATTTTGAACCCACCGCGTTAAATGTCTGTGCCAGTTTTCCGTTGATATATTTAGAATCACCGGCATTCGTAATGCTACCCGATACGCCAATGGTAGCCGAATAAGTTCCTGTAGTGAGGATTCCGTTTAGAAAATCGAGTGTGCCATTGGTGGTGATGTTGCTTCCAAGCGTAACACCGGCAGTATTGTTTAAGGTAAGGTTGCTGAAAGTGTTGGTGCCTGTGCCGCCCATCGACTGCGCCGACGAACCGTTCAAGGTAATTGTGCTACCATTTGCAGGGCTGAAGGTGCCGTTGTTCAGCCAGTTGCCACTCAGGGGCAGTAAGCTGGAAGCAGTAAGCGCCAGCCCTGCCGTGCCGGTAATGGTGAGGTTGTTCAGGGAGGCAGCGTAGTCGGCGCTCTCGCTCTTGAGGGTAAAGTTACCACCATCAACCACCCAGTAAGTTCCATTCTGGCTTACGATGCGGGCACCCGAGTTGCAAATGCTTTGTGCTTGTGCGGCTAAAGACCATGCAGCAAGCACGAGTATCGTTGCAGCTTTTTTCATTTGGATAGTTCTTATTTTTTCATGATCATTTCAACCATCCGCTTCAGCTCATTAATCTGTTTCTGCTGTGCTTCGATGGTGGCTTGCTGATCCTGTATGGCTTTTACCAGTAATGGTGTTACTTTGCCATAATCAACGCTCCACATATCTTCGGCTTTGGCGGGTTTGCTAACGGCATTGGGGAAAATATCGTACAGTTCCTGTGCGATAAAACCGGTTGTTAATGTTTTGCCTGCATCGGCTTTGTAAACATAATCGCGTACCTGTATTTTCATCAAATCATTGATTCCAAAATGGGTGTTGACGATATTGTTTTTCAGGCGGCGGTCGGAAGAGGTATTGTATGAAACAGTGAATGCAGCATTTTGGGTGATACTACCAATTACATCACCATCAATATTCTGAAAACCAATCATAGTAGCGCCAAAAGGAATAGTATTTCCTCCGGCCCTTATAAGAAGACCATGAGCGGAAATTGAGTTGGCGAAATTACTGATTCGCGCAGTGTATTGGCCACTATTATAACTCGCAACACTAAGTGTATAAGGCGGTGGCTGTGGCTGTACCTGGTTATCTCCGATGTTCACTTTGCCGTTTAGCAAAGTATATCCTGTTCCACTGGGTGTAAGTGTAACATTTTGGTTGGTGCCTCCTGCTGCAAAGGTTAAAGCAGTGGTACCGGTGATAGAACCGTTTGTGGTGCCGGTGCCGCCATTGGCCACGGGCAATGTAGATAACCACGACGGAGCTGCAGCACCATTGGATTTAAGCAGGTAGCCTGAGGTTCCGGCTGTGAGTTGCGAAGTTGCACCGGCGGCAGTCTGGTAAGCGATTGTTCCGGCAGAGCCTCCTGTAAGGTTGGTAGCTGAAGTTGCCGTTGCTGCATTGCCACTGAGCGTACTCGACCATGTTGGGGCGCTTGTTCCATTACTGGTTAAAACCTGACCTGATGTACCGGCAACAGTTGATGCCATGACAGTGGTGCTGGATCCATAGATTACTCCACCTTGAACTGTTGCAGAGGTCGCACCTGTTCCGCCATTGGCAACGGCTACCGTGCCCGAAACATTGCCGGCCGTACCGTTGATGTTGCTGGACCAGGTAGGTGCGCCGGTTCCACCGCTCAGCAGTGCCTGGCCGGAGGTGCCTGCCCCGATGGAGCCATAGACCACGTTACTGATGGCATAGATCACGCCGCCCTGTGTGGGCCCCGTAGTGGTGCCGGTGCCGCCGGCGGTAACCGGCAGGTAGCCGCTGATGGCGCTGCCCGGGATGGTTGTGGCCGCGGTCATCGCGCCGGTACCGTTGCCGGAGACGTAGCCGGTGAGCGTGGTAGCTCCTGTGCCGCCGCTGGCTACCGGAACAGTACTAAGTGAAATAACAGGAGTGGAAGTTCCTGTTGCGACGCTGATGGGCGATGTACCCGTTACCGAAGTTACAGTTCCCGAAGTGGGCGTTGTCCAGCTTAATGAACCTGCACTTGCGCCCGCAGTTAAAACTTTGCCGCTGTTGGTAGTGCTTGTTGCGATTACATGAAGGTTTCCATCGCCGGTAGGGTGGGTGTAATTGGTTGCGGCCGTGGCAATGCCATCGAGTTTTGTTTTATCGGTTGCGCTCATACTTCCTGCAGCCGAAGTGGTAGCGGCAGTGATGCTTATGGCAGGGGTTGTAGTACCCGTTGAAACTATTGGGGCTGTGCCCGATACTCCTGTTACGCCACCTGAAGACGGTGTTGTCCATGCCATTACTGACCCGTTTGAAGCCAGCACCTGGCCGTTTGTGCCGACAGTTGTCAGACCAGTTCCCCCATTAGCCAGTGCAAGTGTCCCGGCCATGGTAAGTGTTCCACTAGTGGTAACCGGTCCGCCACTAAAACTTAATCCTGTGGTGCCGCCGGAAGCAGCAATGCTGGTAACAGTACCACTCGAAGCCGTTATGGTTGCCCATGAAGGGTTAGAGCCATTAGTGGTGAGGTATTTACCTGAATTTGATGTTTGAGTTGGAAGCAAAGCATTGATGGAATTTTCAGCGGTGGTGGCACCTGTGCCGCCGTTGGCAATGGCCACTGCCCCGGAGGTAATATCGGAGCCGGCAAGTATTACAGCACCTGTTTTACCAGCCACACTTGCAACACCCGAGGTATTCGCGATTTTTTGCCATGCAATTCCATTGCTGATCATCCAGTCGCCGGCAGCAAAAGCTAAACCACTTCCTGTTTCATTTCCAGCTACCGACACAATATAATAATTGCCCGATGTTTCAGTAGCAACTGTGGGATTCCCGCTTAAAGATTGGTTTCCTTTGTAAGAAAGTCCGGTAAAATTGAGCAAACTGCTTTCTATTTTTCCTGAAGAATTTAGCACTGGCACATTCCATGCTCCAGTACCTGTGTTGGCCAAAGCAGCTGTTCCCAGTTCAAGATTGGTCCGGGCACCTGCTGCAGTGGTGGCCCCGGTTCCGCCATTGGCTATTGCCACAATGCCTGTAACATTTAATGCGGTTCCGGTAACATTGGTTTGGTCGCCGGTATTGGTGCCGGTTAATCCTAAATCACTTTTTAGGGTAGAAAGCGTTTGTACTTCAGGGGCACCCGTTGAGGCTGCTTTTCTGTAAATAACTGTCGAAGTTTCCATGTCTGCCATCTTGGCCAAGGTTACAGCTTTGTCGGCGATTGTTAAGGCAGCACTGCCCGTTACGTCGCCTGTATGAGTAGCGTTGGTTGTTAATCCGCTGTAAAGGGAATTCACTGCATTGTCGCCGGTATTGGTGCCGCTCGTATTGCCCGCATTCCCAATAGCAGTCAACTGGGCATCGGTAACATAGTTTTTATTTGTCGAAGCAGCGATGTCGGCTGTTGTGGCATCCGCCCCTGCGGTGACAAGACCCTTGGCATCATAGGCGACCTTGGTCTTGGTGCCACCGGTGATGGCAATGTTGGACGCCACTGCTCCCAAACTTGAAAGGGTTGGAAGGGTTTGGTCGCCGGTGTTGGTGCCAGAAACAGCATCAAGTGCGGAACGGTTGGTATGAGTCATGGCAGCGATATCCTGATCACCGGTGTTGCTGCCCGAAAGGGTGGTGATACCGAGTTTTGATTTGATGCTCGCAGCGGTTTCTGAACCTATCGGCACCCAAACCGAGCCATCGAAGTAATAGTAGCCCGGGGTGCCATCAGTTTGGTATACCAATAATCCGGTGGCCGGCGAGGTGATGGCAGCACGCTGGGAGGTGGTCATCCGCGGAGCGAGAAAACCTTTGGTGGTTGAGCTTACATCGAGAATGGCGCTGGCATGGGGAGTTGAGCCATCGGAGTTAATGCCCACGCTTTGGGCCATTGCGGCCGACCAGCCAAGGGAGAACACTAACAGGGAGAAAATCAGTTTTTTCATAAGTGGTATTTTTACTTTTACCTTGCAAACAGGATAAATTTTGACTCCTCAAAGAAATAATAAAAAAATGGGAGTTTTCAAGCTAAAACGTTAGCAATATGTTAGCAAAGAATTGAAACAGAGGCCGGTACGGTGCTATCATAATGCTAACGTTTTTGTTCAACCGGCGATAAAAATGTTGGTTTACAAAGTGTACTTTTGCCATGATATATAAATGTTTGGGATGAGGAACCTTTTTCTTTGCCTTGTTTGTTTGCTCTGCTGTTTTGGAACTGCCTCCTTAAGTGCCCGGACACTTGTTTTATCGAAAGAGAAGCAATCAGTCGATGTTTCACACTATCTTCAGTATACAATCGATACAGATTTCAACAAAAGTATTGACGGGATAAAAAGTGATTCCACTATCTGGCAAACGTTTAAGAACGGGGAGACTCCCAATTTGGGGGTTAAAAAGGAACCCTACTGGTTTACTTTTACGATGCAAAATAATTCGGATCTGGATGACTGGATCTTACATATCAACTACTGGACACTTGACGATGTATCGATTTTTGTTTATGATTCGAATACGGGTGCGCTGCTCTTTTCCGATAAACAGGGGATCCTGACCAAGAATACCCACCAGCAGCGTGCGCCCATCTTCCCCCTGGTGCTGAGCAAGAATGCGCAGGTGAGAGTTTACTTAAGGGTTCAAAGCTGTTCGCTTCTCATTGTCCCGCTCATTATTTCTACCCCTCTCGCTTTTAACAAAATAGAAAATGCACAGCGAAATGTTTACTTGCCCGCGTGGGGAATATTACTTGCCGCATTCCTTTTTAACCTTGTGCTTTTGATTACCAGCCGCGAAAAAGGGTTCCTCTTCTTACTGTTTTCGATTGCTGCCGCATTATGTTTTATGGCTGTTATCACGGGATCATTCTACGAGACCATTGTATTTGATCATCCTGTAATCCTTCAGAAATTGCGGTTTATTTCTGCGGGATTTACCTATGGGTTCCAATCCCTGTTTGTTATTCATTATTTGAATTTAAAGAACTATAAACGTATTTGGCAGATCGAAATGGTGGCGATCACTGGTTGCTTCTTATACAGTCTTCTGGCAGGAACAGGTATTTTAAGTCCCCATGTTTCAGGACTCTTACTGGTTCCCACCAATATTATTACCTTTTTGATCCAATTTTCTATTGCAGTATACCTCTTCTGGAAGAAAGCTCCTATGGCACGCTATTACCTGTTCTCCTTTTTGCCGCCTATCCTGGCCGCGTTACTTTACATTGCAGTGATCAACTCCTGGATTGAACCAAGCCTGTTTTATTCGAACTCTCCCTTGTATGCAAGCGCCCTTTTTACTGTGTTTCTCACTTCGGGTTTAACCGAAAAAATGATCAAGGTAAAACATGAGAAAGCGCGGGCCGACCAGCTGGAAATCGACAAAATTGCCTTGGAGGAAGAAATAAACCAGCGGAAAATAGCAGAGGATGATCTTTATGAGAGTCAGTTGCATTTCTTCAGCCTCTTTGAACTCTCCCCCTTGCCGGTAATTATTACTGAATATAAAAGTGGCAGGATTGTCGATGCCAACTTAGCAGTAAGTAACTACACCGGTATACCAGTTAAGGATTTTCTTGGAAAAACGACCAGTGAAATGGGTTTTAATGATGTAACCAAACAAGAGGAATTATTTAAGCTTGTTCTGAAAAATAAAAGCATACAGCACTATGAAACTATTCTCCTCATTAAAGGAGCGCCCCGAACTGTGCACCTCTTTATGTCGTTAGTGAATCTTAGTAAAGACAAATTTATCATCACACTGATTTCTGACATAACCCAACAGAAGGAGGCAGAAAAAAAACTGAGAGAACTCAGCTCAACCAAAGACAGGTTTTTATCGATTATAGCCCACGACCTGGTCAATCCATTTCATGCAATGATTTTATATTCCAAAGAGTTAACAGCTTTTACCGCAGGAAATACCCGCGCCGCCATGTATAATACCAACCTCCTGCTAACGGCACAGAACACCTACAGCCTGTTGCAAAACCTGCTGATGTGGACAAGGACGCAAACCAAGCTGATCTCATTCAATCCTCAACCCACCAATCTTGGAGATTTAATCGCCGAAAATGTTTCCTCGGGAACAACCATTGCTAAATCCAAGCAAATAGAGATCATCAATGAAGCAAGTCCGGAGATTTTAATTGAAGCTGATCTGCAAATGATCAATCTGATTTTGAGAAACCTGATTTCCAACAGTATCAAGTTCTCGTTTTACCAGGGAGTCATCAAAATCCGGTCGGACGAAGATGAAAATCAAGTTACCATCTCTGTCATTGATCAGGGGACAGGAATGGAAACCCAGGAGATCAGTAAATTATTCAACCAGTACGAAACGGCTCAACGCCCAGGCACTGCAGGAGAGTCGGGCACAGGGCTCGGCCTGATTATCTGCAACGAATTTGTAAACTATCACAAGGGATCAATTTCGGTAGAGAGTGAGCCCGGCAAAGGGTGTATTTTTAAAGTTACGCTACCTAAAAAACAAGGATGAAGCAAAAACTACTTATTGCCGACGATTCCGCTGTGAATCTGACGATTATGTTGGATATCTTATCGGATGCAGGTTATGAGGTATTCACGGCGCAGAACGGGAAGATAGCGGTAAAGCAGGCCTTGGAAAATCTGCCCGATCTCATTTTGATGGATTGGCAGATGCCTGTAATGAATGGGATTGAAGCCCTTGAATTTCTTAAAAAGGATGCCAAAACCAGAGAGATACCTGTAATCATGGTGACCGGTATTGCCACCACAGCGGAGCATCTGCAGGAAGCCTATCAGAAAGGTGCGATCGATTTTATCAAAAAACCATTCGAGAAGATCGAACTGCTGGCACGGGTCAAGGCGATACTATCATTTGTTACTTACTACAAATTGGTTATTTTGAGCAAGAACAACGAGCTTTCGGCCTCATTGCTTCAGCTCAGCCGCCTGACCGAACTTCATGAACAAATCTCAAAAAAACTGACCCGTTTAAAAGAAGATTTTCCTGAGCTTGAAAACCAGATCAGCGAGATCACCGGAAATGTATCGGTTCGGCTGTGGAATGAGGCATGGAAGCGGTACGAAGAGAACTTCATGGAGTTGAATCCCTCTTTTTACAAGCAGTTTCTCGAAGTACATCCCGACATCTCGCCGGCAGAAATTCGCCTCTGCACACTATTGCGGCTAAACATGAGCTCCAAGGAGATCGCGGCTTTCATCCATCAGGAAGAGGCCAGCATAAGGGTATCGCGTTCGCGCCTCAGAAAAAAACTGGGTCTTGGCGAATCGGATAATTTGGTGGGTTACCTGCTGAAATTTTAAACAGTTTTGCTTCAAATTTAACTGGCGCAGCCTACGGTTCGGATTTCTCAGTCTTTGCAGCAAACGATCCCAAATTAAAATTTAGCGTAAACCGAACCGTATTGGCCAGCGGATTGTTCTAGACTGGAAGCTGGATCTCACACATATCATGATTCCACCCGATCGTTGAGCCTACCAAACGCAATAAAAAAATCGGCCAGGCTTCCCTGTAGCATCTGATTTATTGGGCGGGGTTTTCCCAATGGATCTCGTTCATTTTGCAATCACATCAGCGACCGATTAATCTTAAACGTCCTTTCTGTATCAATGCTTGACAGATAATGTTCGGTGAAAACAGAATTTGAATGTCCCAACATTTGGTCGATATCATCTTAGGATTCACTCCAAAGTTAAGTGTGTAAGCAACTATTTCTTCGATTACATGTAATTAAACTTCCAATATACAAGGACTCCTTTAAATAATCAGATTTAAGAGCTTTTAACGCATCCGGACATGAATATGTAATTAAGACTATCAAATCCTTGGGAGTCAAATAAGAGATGTTATTGGTGCGCTATCGCTGATTCATCAAAATCAACAGCTGATTTAATCTGAACGGCTTGGATAGAGGTTGGGAGGCCAAGGAAACCACAGGAGATTGATTTCTAAAAGATACTGCAGACCTGAACTTACTTCCTGGAGAAGCAAGTTCAAAGAAGAATTAACCAGAAGAGAAAGCTAGGTTATACTTGCGGAAGGGGAAATCGAATACCTTAAAAAACGACTCGAGACGTATAAAAGACAGGTTAAAGGGTTGAGAAAATCTCTTTTAGACTCCGAATAAAAAATCCTTGGTTCGTTTCATTTGTTATCAGGTTTGTTTAGTTCAGAGGTCGATCCGGACATATACGGGTCGACCTTTTTTTATTCCTATAGATTTAGCGGACTACTCACATCTAACCCAGATATTTGACGATTTGGCAATCCTTGAACTTGACCATGACTAAGACATAACGGCTATTAAGTCAAAATAACACTAAAGCCCTTCAAATGAAATAGTTTGAGGGGCTTTCTTGTGGTGCAATTGTGGTGCAATTTTCACTAAATAAAAATGGCAACCATTGATTTACAAGTGATTGCCATTAATTAATCGTCTAAAAAGTGACCCGGCTTGGGATCGAACCAAGAACCTACAGCTTAGAAGGCTGTTGCTCTATCCATTGAGCTACCGGGCCGGCCTTAAGTGCGCGCAAAAATACAAAAAAATCCCTGAATCAGGCACGATTCAGGGATTTTTTGTTTTTCCCGGCAGGTTTATACCATGTAAATATTGTGTTCAATACATTGTTGGATCATTGCTTCCGGCCATAGACTGGCCTGTACCTCGCCGATGTGCGCCTTACGCAGGAAGTACATGCAGAGCCGCGATTGGCCCAGTCCCCCCCCGATGGAGAGTGGTAACTCATCTTTCAACAATTTTTTGTGGAACATCAGCTCTTTCCTGTCGTTGGCACCGGCCAGTTCCAATTGACAGAGTAGAGCCTCCTTGTCGACCCGAATGCCCATCGAAGAGATTTCAAAGGATTGCTGCAACACCGGATTCCAAATCAGAATATCCCCGTTTAATCCCTTGTAGCCCCCTGAATTTGGCGTCGTCCAGTCGTCGTAGTCGGGTGCCCTGCCGTCGTGAACCTCCCCATTGCTCAGCTTTCCTCCAATACCAATGATGAAGACTGCTCCATGGGCCTTGGTGATTTCATATTCGCGCTCCTTGGGGGTAAGCTTTGGATAACGCTGTACAAGCTCCTCTGCATAGACAAAAGTAATCTCCTCTGGGAGTAAAGGTTTGATGGTCGGATAATTTTCATAGACTACAAACTCGGCGCGCAACAGGACAGAATAGATCTGGTTGACCACTTTTTTCAAATATTCAACCTCCCGCTGTTTGGCCGTGATGACCTTTTCCCAGTCCCACTGGTCTACGTAAAGGGAGTGAATGTTGGAGAGCTCCTCATCCGGCCGAATGGCATTCATATCCGTATAGATTCCGTAACCTGCAGGGATGCCATAATTGGCCAGCATCAGCCGTTTCCATTTAGCGAGCGACTGTACCACTTCGGCTTTGGCATCATTCATCTCCTTCACGGCAAAGGAGACGGGACGTTCGATCCCGTTCAGGTCATCGTTGACCCCTGTACCCTTCAGCACAAAAAGGGGAGCAGTCACGCGGCGCAGCCTTAATTCGGAAGATAGATTCTCCTGACAAAAATCTTTGATCAGCTTAATGGCCTTTTCTGTTTGCTTCAGATCGAGTTTTGCCTTATAGTTTTCAGGGAAATAGAGTTTCATGAGCAACTAGTTATTATGATTTAGTTTTTCCTGTTTGATGGATGCAATAATACGAACTTCATGAGATTAAAAAAAACTACCTATTGAAACAATGTGAATAATTAACTTTTCCAATTTCGAAAAATGGAAACATCTTCTTACTGCTTTCAATTATCTGGCAAAATAAACGCAAACCGCAAAGGTTGCCAACCAGTGCGTTCCCAGGTAATTCTCCGAAATGACGTGTGGAAGTGCGTCCTGTGCATGCTCCTTTCCAATCCGTCGCAACTCATTGGCCATGCCGCTTCCGGCAGGCAAGGATCTGGCAATTTCGAACATGCACCAGGCCCTGCTGAGGTTGAGTCCGTCGAGGTGAACGCCGGTTGGGTCTGCACGATCAGCCACGATGGCCGGATGTTGCAGCGAAGCTGGAATAGTAGGCAAAAAATGGGCAAACCACCGCTGAAATTCCGTTTTACTCAGTACCCTGCGCATCAGGTTGGCCTCCATCAGGGAGGGTGAGAAAAAATCATCCCCCTCTGGTTCCCAGGATGCCGGAATTTTCCTGTCTTTTAAATAATAGAAACGACTTCGTTCCAGCAGAAACTGTTCAAATTCCTTGTCACCCATGGTTCTGGCATAATCCAGTGCAAAGGAGATGCCAAATGCCGTATTGGCATGCACTCCCCTTCTCAACGGATAGGTAAGACCCGGAAGATAGGCTTTGTAGTTCTGAACTACCTGTGCCGCCAGTGGCTTCAGGATGCCAAACCATTTCACCCCCAGGGGATGGTCCCACGTGGCCAGTTCGGCGGTAAGCTTCAACAGCCAGCTCCAGCCGTAGGGTCTTTCGTAGCTTATCCTTCCCGGGGCCTTCAGATAGGCTACTTCAATGGCTATATTTTCTGGCGTAAGTGTCAGATCAATCGCTTTAATTATGGAATCACGGGCAGGTAGTGCAGGAAACTCCTTCAGCAACTTCACCAGCAGCCAGTGCCCATGGACGGAGGAGTGCCAGTCGTAGCAACCGTAAAAAACAGGATGCAACTGGGAAGGTGTTCCCACATCCTTGTCGGATTGCATAGAATGAGACAAGTTGTTGGCATATTCGGTATGAATGCATTTGAAGGCCAGCCTTGCCAGCCTGCCGGCTTGTTCGTTATCAAGCGTTTTGGCATCCTGTGCTTTCAGCGACAGCGAAAAAAGCAGCAAGAGTGCCATCAACCAATTAGATCTTCTTATCATTTTTTTTTGTATGATTTTCCAACTGGCCAGCCTTCAATCCAGTTCAAGGATCATTCCGTCGTAGGCAGGTTGGACATTTGGGGGCATTATTTTCAGTAATTCCTCATGCAAACCCATTTCGTGACTCATATGGGTCAGGTAGGTTTGCCGGGGAGCAATTTGTCCGGCAAGGTCCAGTGCCTCGGCCAGATTCAGGTGAGAAATGTGCGATTTTTTCCGCAATGCGCATATTATCAGGATTTCTACCCCCGTCAGTTTATTCAATTCATCAGGTTCGACCCTGTTAAAATCAGTCAGATAGGCGAATTTTCCAAACCTAAAACCGTAAACAGGCAATTTGTGGTGATAAAGCCGGATGGGAGTCACTTCGATGCCTTTCACCGTGAACTTGCAGCCATCGATGGGAATTAGCTCCATTTGCGGAGTACCTGGATACTTGATCTCTGCAAAGGCGTATTGGAAGGTTGTTTTCAGGTTTTCAGCTACCCTTTTTTCGCAGAAGATATCCATCGGAGATTGCCGCAACCAATTGAAGCTTCGGATGTCATCCAGTCCGAAGATGTGATCTGCGTGTTCGTGGGTCAGCAAGACAGCGTCCAGGTTGGTAACCCGCTGGGTCAGCATCTGCTGCCTGAAGTCGGGACCAGCATCCACCAACAAAGTGGTTCCCGCCACCTCAATCAGGATGGAGCACCGTAAACGTTTGTCCTTATAGTTCAACGACCGGCATACTTCACAGTCGCAAGCGATCACCGGAACACCCTGCGAAGTACCTGTCCCCAAAACTGTCACCTTCATTGAATTCGATTTATTGTTAATTGAATGCTTGGATAATCTTGATTTTCATATAAATAACATTATAAAAATCAGAGATTACCCTACTGGCATGCTCCATTCTTATAGTCCTACCGTCTTATTGTCCCTCAGTCTACCAGTCCCCAAGTCTTCTGGTCCTCCCAGTCCCATAGTCTTACAGTCCTACAGTCCTTCTCAGCTACTCTGCAGCAAGAAAATAGCGGGTCTTTTCCCGAGTTCCGGAATCCTCTTTTTCCATTCTGCCACGGTTTTTGTTACCACGAATTCACTATCCATCGTCAGGTCAACGGCGATGCAAAGTTTGGTGTGGCCGTTGCAGACAGAGAGCAGATCTTCCAGCAGTTTGGTATTACGATAGGGTGCTTCGATGAAAATTTGGGTTTGCTTGTCACGGCCTGAGGTTCTTTCAAGATCCCTGATGGCAGCGGCTCTTTCTGCCGGTTTGACAGGAATGTACCCGATGAAGGCAAAATTCTGGCCATTCAATCCGGAGGCCATCAGCGAAAGCAAAATGGAGGAGGGACCGACCAATGGGACCACTTTAATTCCTTTGGTATGTGCCAGACCGACCAGATCAGCACCCGGATCGGCCACTCCAGGACAGCCGGCTTCCGAAAGAATGCCAATGTCAAAACCCCTGAAGGCAGGTTCCAGCAGAAGTTCAAGCTCTTTTTTTTCCGTGTGCTCATTCAACTCCTTAAAATCCAAATCATCGATTACAATTTCCGGAACCATCTTTTTCAGATGACGACGGGCTGTACGGGTATTCTCGACAACGAAATATTGCAGTTTTCTGACCACCTGCATGATTTCTGCAGGCAACACCTTTTCTACGGAAGTCTCTCCAAGGGTGGTCGGAATCAGATACAGATTTGACATAAGGGGATGAAGTTGGAAGGATGAAGATACGAAAAAATTTCAGACCAGGTAGGTAGAACTCAACGACAAGCCAATCATTAAGATGGCGATGGTGTAATAGACGAGTACCTTCCGGTGCTTCTCCCTGTCGTTTTGGGTACTGGTGGAAAAGATGAGTCCGAGATTGGCAATAAACAAGGCAAAAAGCATTAAAACAATGTGTTCAATTGGCCAGAATCGTTTGGTGACCAGCTTCATGGTCATATCCTGACTAACCAATTCCTGACCCGAAACGGCAGCCGGATTCGCCATTAGGATCAGACCAAAAATGAGTTGAAGATAAAGGTTGAAAATAAAGGCATGGGAAAGTGCCTTGTCCAGGCGGGTATAGCTCCTGCTCTTAAAAAACCCAACCAATGATCTGTAAAACAAAGCGATGGCAATCACCAGAAAGGCAACACTGATCACAGAATGAACCAGTTTAATGAGTTGATGATCCTGTAGGAATGCGGCGGTTAAGGTCATTTCTAACTGTTTATTAGGCAAAAATAAGAGATTAAATGAGTCTCCTGACAAATACCAACTTTTTTTGACAGAACATTTAAACGGAATCTGCCAATCGCTTGCCTTGCAAGATCCTGTCTGCCATACCAATTCCATCCCTCAGATTGCCTCCAACGATCAAGCCTGGATACAGTAGTTCCATTTTTTCAATGGCCGTAAATCGTTCTCCGCTATCGGCTTCGTATTGCGGAATCGCGTACGGATGCCAGATAATTTTAAACAGGTCAGGCTGAAAGGAGTTCATTTTCATAAGGTTGGTAAACTCCTTTTGAACGATTTGTTTCACCTCCTCCTCCGACAAATCTACCAGGTCTTGTCTTCTCACGC
>Ga0209697_10004842_pt1 | contig 17158 bp, 19 predicted proteins | sample AliMusrvi5mmetaG_FD_184115 | JGI IMG/M metagenome (GOLD analysis project Ga0209697, IMG submission 184115) | Freshwater lake bacterial and archeal communities from Alinen Mustajarvi, Finland, to study Microbial Dark Matter (Phase II) - Alinen... | ecosystem: Environmental > Aquatic > Freshwater...
ACTCATGCTCTCCCTTAACAAGAACCCTTGCTTCTGCGGTTTCTTCAAAACCTTTCTTCAGGACACTGAGAAGTTTTGCTTTTATAAGCGGTTGATCGGCTGGATAAATGAGCTTATCAATGACATTAATACTCTCTTTGCGACGCGAGGGTTTGAGGGCTGCTTCCTGCTGGAAAGAGTCATTCCAGCCAACAAAATTTCCCTTGGAATCGATAACAAAGAAGGAGTGCAGGAAAACCTCCGAAATGGCATTACCTGACATATGTTCATGCTCTCCGAAATGGTTCTGATTGCGGGGAAGCATGCCATTTTTTTTACTGCACCTGGTTTTCTGCATGGGTAGGGGGTTAAATTCTAAAAATCCAAATCCTTGAAACAAAAGAATACAATCAAGGTCCCGTGCAGCTCTAGTCCAAAATAGGTGGCGTGCGGAATATCAGGTTTAGAGGCAAGTTATCGGCTGCTTAAAACAGTGTAAGGCGGTCTTAACCCTTTCAATATAGAATTTAAACAAAGACAAGTGTGAGGGAATTCGCGTAATTTCCTGTTTTTCTTTTAGAAACCCCTTATTTTTATGCACTTATATCAAAAGCATTTCACCTCCCTAAAAGCGAGACGATAGCATTTTTCCATGCTTTTTTATGTGCGGGTCATTGGCTACCTTGACACTATGAAATTCAGCATCATTACCACCGATCCTCACTCTTCAGCCCGATGTGGAGTTCTTGAAACCGCCCATGGGAGCATACCAACTCCGGTCTTTATGCCTGTAGGCACGCGCGCGAGCGTGAAATCGGTTGAACCCCGGGAACTGAAAGAGATCAACGTTCATATTATTCTGGCCAATACCTACCACCTCTACCTGAAGCCGGGAAACGAAATTCTTTTTAAAGCCGGCGGGGTACACCGGTTCATGAACTGGGATGGACCTCTGCTCACTGATAGCGGTGGATACCAGGTATACTCACTTTCTGATCTGCGAAAAATCACGGAAGAAGGTGTCATGTTCAAGTCGCACCTTGACGGTTCGAAACAGCACTTCACTCCGGAAAATGTTGTAGATACCCAGCGCATCATAGGCAGCGACATTATGATGCCTCTCGATGAGTGCCCGCCCTCGACAGCCGAAAAGGAGTACATCCGGAAGTCAGGAGAACTGACCATCCGCTGGGCTGAACGGGCAAAAAAACATTTCGCCGCAACATCTCCCCTCTACGGTCACGAGCAATACCTTTTCGGCATCACACAAGGCGGGATCCACGACGATCTGCGCAAAATTTCGATAGAAGCTTTGACTGATCTTGATTTTGACGGCTATTCCATTGGAGGTATGGCTGTGGGAGAGCCTGCTCCTGAAATGTACCGTATCCTTGAACTTTCACATGCGCTGCTTCCCGAAAAGAAACCGCGATACCTGATGGGGGTTGGAACTCCGGAAAACATCCTGAACGCTATTGAACGCGGTGTTGATATGTTTGATTGCGTTATCCCCACCCGTGAAGGGCGAAATGGCCGGGTCTATACCCTCCATGGAAAGATGAATCTGCGCTCAGCGAAGTATGCTGCTGACTTTTCCTCAATCGATGAAGGGTTTGATAATCATGTATGCAGGAACTTCTCGCGTGCGTATATCCGTCACCTTCTGAACGTCGGTGAAATTCTCGGCCTTAAACTCTGCACGCTGCAGAATATTTCTTTTTTCATGTGGCTTACTGCGACGGCCAGAACACAAATACAAAACGGCTCTTTTAAAGAGTGGAAAGCTGATTTTCTCGAACGATTCAATAGCAATGAAGAAGCATAAAGTATTTCTCCTGAGCCTCGGCTGCTCAAAAAACACGGTCGATTCCGAACGTCTGATGGCACAGGCTGAGGCTTCGGGCATCATTTTTACCGAGAAGGTTGATGATGCTGAAACTATTCTCATCAACACCTGCGGCTTCATTGCCGATGCCAAAGAGGAATCGATTACCGAAACGCTGGCCGCCATCGATAAAAAAGCTGAGGGCATCATTAAACGCGTTTATGTGATGGGATGCCTCACAGAACTCCATAGACAGGAACTTCAAGAGGAGATGCCGGAAGTGGACGGCTTTTTCGGCACTCGAGAACTTTTCGAAGTGCTTGCCGCTATAGGTGCTGAGTATCGTGAAGAGCTTTACGACCACCGCTCACTGCTTACACCGCCTCATTATTCGTATCTCAAGATTGCTGAAGGATGCAACCGTACCTGTTCATTCTGTTCTATCCCGATAATAAGGGGACGATACAAAAGCCAGCCCCAGGAACAGTTGCTGAGAGAAGCTGCATTGCTGAAGGCATCCGGCGTCAGGGAGCTGAATGTCATTGCTCAGGATATAAGTCTGTATGGTTATGATCTGGGCGGAAAAACATTGCTGAACGATCTTGTGCTGCGACTCTCTGATATTGGATTTGACTGGATCAGGCTGCTTTATGCCTATCCGGTAAACTTTCCACTTGAAGTGATTGATACCATGCGGGAACGGGAAAACATCTGCAACTACCTCGACATTCCGCTGCAGCATTGCAATAGCCGCATTCTCAAATCAATGAACCGGGGTATCGATAAAACTCAAACGATCCAACTGCTTGAGAGCATCCGCGAGAAAAATCCCGATATCCGGCTGCGGACTACCCTGATCGCCGGTTATCCAGGTGAAACGCTTGAAGAGTTTGAGGAGCTGCTGGAGTTCGTGGAAACGAGCCGATTTGACAGGCTTGGCTGCTTCCCATACTTCCATGAGGAACACGCACCGGCTTATGCCTTGAAGGAGACGCTCAGCACTGAAGAAAAACAGGAACGTGTTGCAGAGATCATGGAACTGCAGGAAGAGGTTTCGGAAGATAAAAACCGGGTATTCGAAGGAACGGTGGTAAAGGTGCTGATTGATCAAATTGAAGGCGATACCGCTTTAGGACGAACGGAATACGATGCTCCGGAGGTTGATAATGACTGTATCCTTACGATTGGCGATACATCCATCAATGTCGGTTCATTCTATTTTGCTAAAATAACTGATAGTAATGCTTTTGAGCTGCACGGTTCAATAGTTGGGTTATGAGCATACGGTATATCAAACATCCTGGTTCTATAGCTGGAGACCGTTTATCGGAAAAAGTCCTCTCGCAGGTGCGGCGTGAGTTTGGAGCTGAGGTTGAACCCTTTGCTTTGCACAGGCCGGTACCTGAACTCCTCGCCGGAGCATGGATGGCATGCAGGGAGACGCTTCTTGCCGGTGATGGCGGTCGTGATGCTAAAGAGCTTGTTGCTGCTGCTGTTTCAACCATCAACCGCTGCCCTTACTGTGTCGATGCGCACAGCATCATGCTGCTGGAATCGTCAGGATATGATTACCCTGAAGCCCTTGCTGACACCTACCTTGGCAGGATTGCCGAATGGGCATCATCAACTCTCAAACCCGGCTCAGCGATTCTGCATTCACCTCCCTTTTCCGACACCGAAGCCCCTGCATTTATCGGCACCGCTGTTTTTTTTCACTACATCAACCGCATGGTCACCATACTGCTTGGAACCTCCCCGCTGCCCTTTTCGAGTGGCATTCCAAAACAGGTTTCCATGCGCATGGCTGCATGGTTTTTCGGAGGTGCTATCCGACTTCGGAAACCACAGGGAACGTCGCTTGAGCTGCTTCAGGAAGCTCCACTGCCGGACGATCTTTCGTGGGCAAAAGCTTCTCTGCCGATAGTTGGTGCATTTGCCCGATTTACAAACGCAATAGAACATGCTGGTGTAGGTTCTCTCCCGGAAGATGTGCGGGCAGCTGTCAGCAAATCAGCTCTGAACTGGGACGGCAGTAGCCCTGCCATGAATGATGGATGGTATGAAGACGACATTGCGCACCTTCAGGGAGCGGACAAGGCTGCAGGGAGGCTTGCATTCCTTACTGCATTTGCACCCTACAAGGTTGATGAAGCAGTAGTTCGAGCGTTTTCAGAGCACTTCCCCGGTGACGACATTCTGATTTCAGCTCTTGCGTGGAGCAGTTTCACTGCTGCCAGAAGAATCGGTTCATGGCTTTATATTCCACCGCAATGTTTCTCCCATATATAATACTTGTTGGTGATGCATTTAAATTGTAGAATAAAAGCAAGGTCTGTATGTTGATTGAAAAAAAAGGATCTCACCAGAACCATCAGGACATTACAATGAAACTGAAAGTTATTATACATCAAGCAGAAGAGGGTGGCTTTTGGGCAGAAATTCCAGCAATTCTAGGGTGTGCTACCCAAGGTGACACTATGGAAGAACTGCTGACAAACCTGCACGATGCTGCTGAAGCCTGCCTATCTGTGGATCTGAAATATTAAGCCTCTCAAGCATTCTCTGCTTTCTACCGATTGTAATCGGCACTCTCGTACTCCCCTTTAGGTCTCTTCTCGGAACTCGAAACTCAGCACTCGCCCCTGTGAAGAGGCATACCATATTTATGGTATTTTTATGGTATATGCTTGGAGAGGATGAAAAGATTGGGTTTTATTAACAATCGTGAATCAAACATAGAGACTATGAGCACTAAATATGAAAGTACTTCCCTTTCCGCCGGCTCTTGCTGCTGTCAAATAATGGAGTATGCAGCCATAGGAAAATCCGGTTCGTGTTGATGGTGTACCAGTGCACTTTTGCCACGGCCGGTTCCTGACGATACAGTGAACCGGCTTTTTTTTTGCCTTTATTTTTCCTCAATATTTTTTCAACAAACTTCAAATTACAAGGAGAAGAGCATGAATCTTCAAGGGATAAAAAAACTTACTTTTGCGGCAACATTAATCCTGGCATCGGGCATACCGGGCACATTTGCTGAGGCTGCAGGAAACGCAACACTTCTTAACGTTTCCTATGACCCTACGAGGGAACTCTATCAGAGCGAAAACATTGCATTTACACAATACTGGCAAAAGAAAAGCGGTCAGACCGTCGTGATCAACCAGTCACACGGTGGATCAGGAAAGCAGGCTCGTGCAGTCATTGACGGACTCGAAGCAGATGTAGTAACACTGGCTCTTGCCTATGATATCGATGCGATTGCTGACAGCAAACTTCTCGATATCAACTGGCAGAAAAAACTGGCAAACAACAGCACACCATACACCTCGACTATCGTCTTTGTTGTCAGAAAGGGAAATCCAAAGCAGATCAAAAACTGGGATGATCTTGTAAAGCCAGGTTTGTCAGTCATTACACCAAACCCTAAAACATCAGGGGGGGCACGCTGGAACTACCTGGCGGCATGGGGTTACAAGCAAAAGCAGACCGGTTCTGCTGAACAGGCAAAAACTTTTGTCAAGGCATTGTACAAGAATGTTCCTGTGCTTGATACCGGTGCCCGTGGCTCAACACTCAGCTTTGCTCAGCGCGGACTCGGCGATGTGCTTATTGCATGGGAAAATGAAGCTCACCTGATTCTTAAAGAGTTCGGTTCTGACAAGTATGAAATCGTCTCTCCTTCTGTAAGTATTCTGGCTGAACCGCCTGTTGCAGTTGTGGATAAAAATGTCGAGAAGCATGGTACACGGAAACTTGCTGAGGCTTATCTGAACTTCCTCTATACACCACAGGCTCAGGATATCATTGCGCAGAACTTTTACCGTCCTCGCAACCCTGCAGCATTGAAAAAATATGCAGCAAACTTTCCAAAAATCAAGCTCTTTACTCTGGGCGAAGTATTTGGCAACTGGCGCACTGCACAGAAAACCCATTTCAACGATGGTGGCGTTTTCGATCAGATCTATACTCCCTGATGCGGGGTCTTTACCACTGAACTGCTGAATGAAAATTTTGGAAAACAGGATAATACCACCTATCCTGTTTTCCTTTGCAGTTTGCACTAACGACATATTCAATGGCATTGTTTCAGAGAAAAAGACGCAACATTCTGCCCGGCTTCGGACTGTCGATGGGATACACAGTATTCTACCTTTCGGCAATTGTCATTGTGCCACTGAGCATGATATTCTTTAATACCATTCCAATGGGATGGGAGCCTTTTGTAAATGCTGTAACTGCCCCTCGTGTTCTTGCATCCTACAAACTGAGTTTTTCCACTGCTTTTTTTGCCGCACTTTTTGATGCCTTTGCCGGACTTCTGACAGCATGGGTACTGGTACGCTACCGTTTTCCCGGTAAACAATTTCTTGATGCACTTGTCGATCTTCCTTTTGCGCTGCCGACCGCAGTTGCCGGTATCTGCTTTGCAACCCTCTATTCACCGATAGGTTGGCTTGGACAGCTGCTTGCACCATTGAACCTGCAAATTATCAATACTCCGACAGGAATTATTATCGCACTTATATTTATCGGGTTTCCGTTTGTTGTCCGGACAATTCAGCCTGTACTTGAAGAGATGGAGCAGGAAATTGAGGAAGCCGCACACTGCCTTGGAGCAACACGCTGGCAGACCTTCACGAAAATTCTGCTGCCTCATCTTTTTCCTGCTTTGCTCACCGGAGTCACGCTTGCTTTTGCTCGTGGCATTGGAGAGTACGGATCTGTGATCTTCATTGCAGGTAATCTGCCGATGAAAACCGAGATTGCCCCATTGATGATCATGTCAAAGCTTGATCAGTTTGACTATGCCGGAGCGTCGGCTGTTGCGCTTGTGCTTCTCTGCATCTCCTTTTCCATGCTTCTGCTGCTGAACGCAGTGCAGGAGTGGCAACAGAAAGAATATCGTTCATAAGCTATGCCAGAACCAGAAATTTCACAGAGTCACCCGCCTGTTGTAAAGAAAAGGATTTCGGACCCTCGATCAGTTCAGGTTTTACTGATCGGCCTCACCTATCTTTTTTTTATCGGGTTTATCTTTCTGCCGCTTGGCCTCGTTTTTTCACAGGCTTTCGGAAAAGGATGGAGCTTCTATCTTGAAGCAATCCGGGAACCATACGCTATCGAAGCGGTAAAGTTAACGCTTCTCACTGTTGCTATTGTTGTGCCGGTTAATGCTGTTTTCGGCGTTACAGCAGCATGGGCAATCACGAAATTCAACTTCCGGGGAAAGAGTACTCTCAAAAGCCTGCTTGACCTCCCTTTTGCAGTCTCACCGGTTATTGCCGGACTCATCTTTGTACTCCTTGTCGGCAGCCGTACACCTTTTGGTTCATGGCTTGGGGAACATGGTATCAAAATTATTTTTTCTACCCCCGGTATCGTCATTGCCACCATCTTTGTAACGTTTCCATTTATTGCCCGTGAACTGATCCCTTTGATGGAAGCCCAGGGAAGGGATGAAGAGGAAGCCGCTTTGACTCTAGGCGCCAAAGGATGGCAGATTTTCTCGAAAATCACCCTTCCAAACATCAGATGGGGACTTTTATACGGAATGATCCTTTGCGGAGCACGCTCCATTGGGGAGTTTGGTGCTGTGTCTGTTGTCTCAGGTCATATCCGAGGCCAGACCAACACGATTCCTCTGCATGTTGAAATTCTTTACAGCGAATATAATTTTACGGCATCCTTTGCCGTTGCATCACTTCTTGTCTTTCTGGCTCTGCTTACAGTAGTTATCAAGAGTGGCATGGAAAAACACTTTCAGAAAAACAGCTTTCACCATTAGGATCTGACATGGGTATCGAACTACAGAACATTAACAAACAATTTGGCGACTACAAGGCGATTGACAATCTCAGCCTGAATATCCCCTCAGGAGATCTGATTGCCCTTCTGGGTCCTTCGGGATGCGGAAAAACCACTCTGTTGCGCATTATTGCCGGTTTGGAACTGGCCGATTCGGGAAAGATAATTCTGGAAAACAAGGATACCACAAACCTTCCTCCAAGGGAAAAAAATGTTGGTTTTGTTTTTCAGCATTATGCACTGTTCCGGCGTCTTACCGTGTTTGAAAATGTAGCCTTCGGCCTTAAAGTTCTTCCGTTCAGGCAGCGCCCTCCTCGAAAAGAAATTCGTGAACGGGTGGAACATCTTTTGACACTGGTTCAAATGGATTGGGCGCTGGACCGCTTTCCGTCACAGCTTTCAGGCGGACAGCGTCAGCGTGTTGCGTTGGCAAGAGCTTTAGCAGTAAATCCCAGGGTATTGCTGCTTGATGAGCCATTTTCAGCACTGGATGCCAAGGTGCGACAGGAGCTGCGTCGCTGGCTCAGAAAACTGCACGATGAAATCCACGTGACCAGTATTTTTGTTACCCACGACCAGGAAGAGGCTCTCGAACTTGCTGATAAAATTGTAGTGATCAACAAAGGCCGGATTGAACAACAGGGAACCCCGCAGGAGGTTTACGACCACCCTGCAAATGCCTTTGTCTACAACTTTCTGGGAAATGTCAACGTCTTCCATGGGCGTATCCACAACGGAAAGGTAAGCCTGGGAGCTCACACTGTCGATGCCCCGGATGATTTAAAAAACGTCGAAGAAAAAACAAGTCAGACCTTTGTACGACCTCATGAAATCGGTATAAGCAGAATACGCAGTAACGATAACGACCTTGAAGGAACAATCCGGGAGGTACGTCTTCAGGGCGGTCAGATCGGGCTGAACATAGAGTGCCAAGGGATTGAGTGCCCCATTGAAGCGGAAGTTCCGAGAGAGCTCTTCAACAATCTTCAGCTTGCCAAAGGTGTGCAGGTTTTTGTTGCCATTAATCGGGTCAGGGTGTTTACCGGGGATTACGAGATTTAGGGGTTGAAGAAAGAATAAGTCCTATAGGACCCATAGGGCCTATAGGACTTATAGCGCTCGCAGGTTCTGACCTACTGTAATTTGGATGCCCTAGATTTGGCTTTCAGCTCGTGGCGCATTCGTTGATCGACATACGAGCGCAAGACAGCGTTGATTTTTGTCTGATAGCCTTTGCCCTCATTACGGAAAAATTCCAGAACATCATGGTCGACGCGCATGTTGAGGACTGCCTTCGGCTTCGGTAATTCTGCCGAGGCTGTCGACCAATCAATCACCATGCCCGCTTCGTCTGGATCGGAAGCTATGGCCGCTTCAATCTCCTCATAGGTCATTGCTGCAGCTTTCGCCCAGTCGCTTTTGCTCTCGCCGCGTTCCCGCATTTCGCGTAATTCCTTATCCGTGTATGAGACGATACGCCCTTTCCTCTCCATGTCGTGCCCTCCTGAATGATATAATTCTGCGATTTTCTTCTCGCCATGTCCAGATGACGGTATGAAACTTCCCATTGAAGATTGCTATCGTGAGATATCGCGCTTCAACGAGGCAACCCGATTGAACGGTGAAGGTCTTCCGTCCGTCAAAAAGCTGCTGTGCATCTATAAAATCCAGGCTATGCTTTTCAAGGTTCATTAACCGCTTACCTTTGTCCCATTCAAACATCTTTTACAGTCTACACAATTAGTATATACATTACAAGGGAAAACCTTTCGTATGCAGACTGGTATTTTTCCTATTATCGTTTTACGACATTATCCTTCGTTCGACGCAATCAGATCATCAATTGACTCAGGCGAGCAAAGCTTATGGCGTATTATAAAAGTGAATATAATAAAAATCTTCAGCTTGGCAAAGGCGTGAAGGTGTTTGTTACGATTAACCGGGTTCGGGTGTTTATCGGAGATTATGAGATAAAGAATATGTCCTATAGGACTTATAGAACGACCTTATTCTGACCCACTGTAATTTTGATGCTCCGGATTTGGTAAAATTTGATTATACGTACGAAAAGACGTACGTTATGGAAAAGGAAGGAAACGCTATGACTACAACTACTATCACGGTAACGGGAGCTCGGGCTACGCTTTACAAGCTTATTGATGAAACAGTCAGTTCGCATAAACCTGTCGTCATAAAAGGGAAAAGAGGGAATGCGGTTCTTTTGTCGGAAAGTGACTGGAATGCAATTTCAGAAACATTGCATCTTGTTTCCCTTCCGGGCATGCGCGAATCAATTCAAGAGGGGCTTAAGGAAGATATCTCTGAGTGTTCGCAAGAGCTTGACTGGTGACGTGGCAGCTTGTCTTCACCAAGCAGGCTCAAAAAGATGCAAAAAGACTTGCTTCTGCCGGATTGAAGCCTAAAGCGCAGGAACTGCTTGAGATTCTGCAAAACAATCCTTTCCCGAATCCCCCGCCTTATGAGAAACTTGTCGGTGATCTCTTGGGTGCCTACTCCAGAAGATTGAATATCCAACATCGTATAGTCTATCAGGTCTATGAGAGAGAGCGCATTGTCAAAATCATCCGCCTCTGGACTCATTATGAATAAAAAATAGTGCTGAGTGCTGAGGAGCGAGTGCTGAGTTGTTTAGTGATTTTTTTTAGAGGGGTTACGGCATGAGTTCTTGGGTGGTGGCGTTGTAGCCCTTTTCGCGGAGCTTTTCTGCTGTTGCTTTGCCGTAGGCGTAGAGGACGAGGCGGGAGGATAGATGGCCAAATATTTCAAGAAAAGAGTCAACCTGTTCGGAGGTTGTGAATGCGATTCCTGAAAAGAGCGAGAGATCGATGTCGTTATAACTGTTCGCCTGGTTTTTCAGGGAGATCAGGGAGACTATCTTTCCCGGCAGAAGGCATCTGCATGGCTCAGTGCCTGTATAGAGAATTTTTGGACGTCTTCTGTAGAGGGATGCTGTGGGACCGATAATTGCGAGCAATGGAGATACTTGCTCCTGCAGGTGCATGGAGTCGATAGAGGTCAAGGTGACAGATTCATCGACAAAACCAGCCTTGTAGACCAGGGCAACCGGCATTTGTGGATCGATTCCTTCCGCTGTGAGCGTGCTTTGGAGTTCTTTCAGCCGACTGGCACACATATAGTAGACAAGAGTGGGATCAGTGGCTCCGGCAAGGGCGTTATGGGCGCTGAGCAGTGTAACTCCCCCACTGACGGCTCTCAGGGTAAGAGGAATTCCTGCTGAAGCGGCGGCACTCTGCACCGCAGAAACTCCTGCGACAATTTCCACATCAATATGGCGTTCTTGCAGATAGGCCATTTCCTCTCCTCCCCTGCCGAAAATTAGCGGGTCTCCACCCTTGAGGCGGACAACCACATGTTTCTTCTGCGCGGCAAGGAAAAGTTGCTCGTTTATCGCGTCCTGATCAGCATGGTGGCGACCTTTGCGTTTTCCTACAAATATCTTTTCCGCCTTATAAAAGTCCAGCAATCCGGTATCAATCAGGTCGTCAAAAAAAATGACGTCTGCATTGCGCAAAAGCGCATCTGCCCGAAGCGTCAGATATTCACGACCTCCGGCTCCGGCTCCAGTCAAATAGACTTTTCCGTAGGTCTGGCGGATGTCCAACAGAGCAAAGAGCACTTTGAGGTCAGCTCGATCATTCTGGACGACAATCACACTTTTATCGTGAAGCGGATGGCTTGCATCCACATCCTGAGTGATGGTTTGGGTTATCAACGCAGCAACTTCCAACCTTGCGGGTAAGTGATAAGGGAGATCAGCTGCTGGAATGACAAGAGCATCGACCTTGCCATCAAGAAAAGCCTGAAAGGGATCACCTTCAAGCAACATCAATACGCAAGGAAAAGAAAAGAGAGCCCTGTCGGGGAGATGGTGTTTGGAATACCCGATAACGATGTGAACGGGATCAGGGTTTGATGCCATTATCAGAGAAGAGTTGTTTAATCCTGTTGCGCCACAGAATGGTCTTGCGCACATCAGTTCCGCCGGACGATACAGCGACCATCATCGGGCCTTCACTGAAAAGAGCCGGGGTAAGAAAGTCACAGAGTTCAGGATCGTCCGGCGTATTTACCAGAATACCCAAGGCATTGGCTTCCCTCTTTATAAAACGGTTGATCTCCCTGTCACTGCTGCAGGCATAAACCAGAAATATTCCTTCAAGATCATCCCGACGAAACTCCCTTAAGTGATGAGAACAGCCAGATTGAGTGATCTCTTTTTTTATCTCAAGATGGATCTCAGAAGATAGCTCTTCACCGACAACAGTAACCTGACAGTTAAACTTCCGAAGCATCTGCAACTTTTCAAGGGCAGCTTTTCCGCCACCGGCAATCAGCACATGCTTCTTGTTAACGTTCAGGCTTACCGGCAGATAGTTCATATCTGGTACTCGATGATAATTTCCTTTGTTTTTAGAAGCTCAACCACAGCTTGCACAGCGTCAGCCAAACTGCTTATGGCAGGAATCTGAAGATCCGGATGGTAGCGGGAAAAGCCGTTTTCACCAAGATTGACGACAAGAATATCACTGGGTTCGTTCAACTGCTTCAGAGTTTCAATATCGTAATCGTCAGCATTATCAATAGTGGTGATAAAAATAAGCCCGGCATCAGTGAGTATACGGGCCAGTTCACCGATTCTTCTGAGCCTTTCGCCTGCGTTATCGGCATTGTAGCCTAAATCAGCATCCAGACCGCGATCAATACTGGCAACACCAAGGTAATAGGCGTTCAACCGGTTGCCGAACAATCCCTGTTCAAGAGCTTTGGCTATAGAGCGTTTTCCTGTACCTGGAACTCCGGTAAAGACAATGAATTTGGCTCGATGATGGTTGGCATGTTCCCTCTCTTCAGCTTTGATGAGTCCTTTTTCCCAGTTGTTTTCGCGCTCACGAATATGTCGCTGAAGCAGGGTTTCATCGGTGGAAAGGTTTTCGATGACTATACCGCCTCCGGCAATTTCATAATTATCGACGATAACAAACCGTCCGGTAGCCTCACTTGCAGCTGCAGGATCGAAGGCAATAGGACGAGAGGTTTCGAGAATGCACTCTCCTACATCGCGGCAGTCGAGCTGATGCTTGTTTTTGCTGTAGCTAAGATCTGATGCATCGAGCGTATTGCATATTTCGGCGAGTTTGACTGATGCGCGCGCTGATCCAATTTTAAGCTTGTACTCCTTCTGCATGATCATCGGGGCTCTGCCAACCCAGAAAATATTCACCCTGAAACGAGTGCCGACTTCGGGCAATGGTTCAGAGGGTTTGACCATGAGTTCACCGGGACGTATATAGATCTGGGTGGTGAGGGTAAACCCCAGAGCATCTCCAGTTAAGGCACTTTGTTTCGGAGTGGTATTGAACGATTCAACTGTCTTTATAGCGGACTGCTTGCCTGAGGGCAGAAAAAGCACCTCGTCTCCAACACTCACCGAACCGGCGGCAACAGTGCCTGCTACAATTCGACGGTCATCATTCTGGCGGGTAAACTTGTAGATATCCTGCACAGGGAAACGGAACGGCTTGTCCTGGAGCTGCTTGTCACTGGTGAAGCCATCGAGTTGCTGAAGAACAGTCGCACCCCTGTACCAGGGCATGCGTTCAGAAAGAGTTGCGATATTGTCGCCTTCACGGGCACTGACGGGAATAAAGCTGACAGGCTTCACCTTGATCTGGGCAAGAAACTCCGAATAGTCGGCTTTGAGCTTTTCAAACACCTCTTCGCTGAAATCGACAAGGTCCATTTTGTTGACCAGCACAGTAACCTGCTTCACACCAAGCATCGAGACCATCTGACCATGACGCTTTGAGTTTTCCTTGATACCTTCATCCACGTCAATAACAAGCAGGGCCGATTCTGCCCTGGATGCGCCGGTGATCATATTTTTTAGAAACTCAATGTGACCGGGAGCATCGATAATGATGTAGTCGCGTGCGGCGGTTTTAAAGAAACACCTTGCCATATCAATGGTGATGCCCTGTGACTGCTCATCCTTGAGCGCATCGAGGAGAAAGGCATACTCGAAAGGCTTTGAGTTCTTCCGACAGTTCTCTTTTACTGATTCAAGCTTGCCCTTCGGCAGTGTTCCTGTATCTGCCAGAAGCCGGCCGATCACGGTGCTTTTACCGTGATCAACGTGACCGACAATAACGATATTCATTTGCGCTCGTCCATTCATCATACCAATGGGAAATAATAATTTACTGATTCTGCACTGTTTTGTTGGGGTTCAGGAATCACCCCAACCTACATGTCCATGTTACATATAGCCGTCGCGGCGCAGGGTTTCCAGCCCGCCATCTTCACTATCCTGGGCACGTCCGGAGCGCTCGGCGATATTGGAAAGCCTGCCGCTTTTTAGTTCGTCGATGATCTCAGGGACGGTTTGCGACGCCGAATCAACAGGATTGGTGCATGGATAACAGCCGAGTGATCGGTACCGTGTACCTTTGCCCTGATTAAAATAGAGCGACACCACAGGGATCTTTTCTCTCTCGATATACTCCCAGATGTTCAGCTCTGTCCAGTCGAGCAGAGGGTGAATGCGTACATGGGTTCCCGGAGCAAAATCGGTCTTGAACTGGTTCCAGAACTCGGGGGGCTGGTCGCCGACATCCCAGACGTTATCCTTGTCTCTGGGTGAGAAATACCTCTCCTTTGAGCGGCTCCCCTCCTCGTCTGCCCTGACACCGACTATAACGCCGGTATAGGGCTCTTTCCCCTCATCGGGCACATATCGCTTAAGCTCGTGGTCCATGCGATACCTGGGCCACTCGCCTGAAAGAGTGTGTTTCAGCGCTTCGCTTTTCAAATATTTGCAGCAGGTAATGCGATCGGTATTGCCGTCCGGAAAGGTCAGCTTGCTCTCAAGCGCTTCACGGTTTTCACCATAAATCATGTTCAGGTTCCACTCAAGCGCAATGCGGTCGCGATACGTAATCATTTCCGGGATCTTGTAGTGCGTATCGATGTGCACAAGCGGGATAGGGACATGTCCGAAAAAGGCTTTACGGGCGAGCCAGAGCATGACGGTGCTGTCTTTGCCGATGGACCAGAGCATGCAAAGGCTTTTAAATTCGCGATAGGCTTCCCTGAGGATATAGACGCTTTGGGCTTCGAGTTTGTCGAGATGATCCATTCTTTCTAAATAAGGTTACTTATGTTCACGGTGCAGGCCGCACTCGCGATGTTCGGCTATTTCCCACCACCAGCGTCCTGCCCGGATATCCTCTCCCGGTTTGACGGCCCTGGAGCAAGGTGCACAACCTATGCTTGGATACCCGCTGTCATGGAGTGCATTATACGGAACTGAGTTGGTTTTGATATAGTCCCACACCCAGGCTTCAGAGACTTCTGCCAAAGGGTTAATTTTGTAGAGCCCGAACGCCGCATCCCATTCAACGGGTGAAACGGCGGTTCTGGTGACAGACTGCTCACGGCGAAGGCCACATATCCAGGCTTTCAATGTTGAAAGTTTATTGGTAAGCGGCTGCACCTTTCGAATGCGGCAGCACTCCTTGCGAAGTTCAACACTTTCGTAAAACAGGTTTGCCCCATGGCTGGTCACCATTGCCTCAACCGCAGAGGTTTCAGGAAAAAGCACCTCGATCTGCAAGCCGTAACGCTTTCTCGTTGCATCCAGAACATCATAGGTTTCCTGGGGCAATCGTCCTGTATCGAGCGTAAAAACAGGCACCTGGAGCTTTTCGTGGTGCAGGATATCGGTAATGACCTGATCTTCGGCGCCAAAACTGGAAGCAAGTGCAGTGGATGATGCTCCAAAAAACTCAACCGCCCGGCGAATGATCTCTTCCGGGGTTTTACCGGAGAGTTCCAAACTCAGGTTTTCAACCGTTTCCCTGCTCATACTATTTCTAATTCTTTATTGGTAAACCTGTTCCCGTTATCTATGGCATTATTTTTTACTGACAATGACGCTCAATCCTTGCTCTCGAGGCTCAACCTTTACGATTCTATATCCGGAATCCTTAAGGGTCCTTGCTACACGGAGAACAGCCTCTCCTTCATCAACAAGCACTTCAAGCAGTTCACCATCTTTCAACTCTCCAACTGCAGCCTTGACGCGGACAGCATTTGCCGGACATGAAATCCCCTGAACATCAAGGGTATAAGCAATGTCATGGTTTGCCAAGAAGAGCCTCCTTAACGTTTTCAAGCCCGATCCGGTCGATCATGTGCCCGAATCGCTCTTTTTTCCGTCCATTCTCTTTATAGTAAGTCACTGCCTTGTCGATCAGCTGATACAATTCATCTTCAGTTTCTACTAGTTTTTTCAGCACAGAGGCAAAGCGAGGTATTCTGCCCATGGTGCCACCGATATAGAGAGTAAATCCTTTCCTGCCGGCTACCCATGCGTTGGTTGTGCATAGAGAGGTACAGATGCTGCAGTTGATGCATTTTTCCTGATCGGTGGTATAACTGTATCCCTCGTCATTTTCCTTACGTTCAATTGCATTGACCGGACAGAGCGGAATACACAACCCGCAATCGGTACACACATCCTGAACCCATAGCGGCTCTATGGCGCCCCTGACGCCGATATCGTTTTCGTTTGCCTTGGTGCAGTTATTCGAGCAGCCTGTGACTGCAAATTTAAATTTAGATGGAGTCTCCTGCTTGAAATACAGGGAATCAAGTTCCCTTGCAATCTTCTTTGTATCAATATTTCCCCAGCGACAGGAGTCATCTCCCGGACAGGCAACAATCACCCGAACGCGAGGACCGCAGGCTCCCATCTCAATCCCCGCCTCTTGAAGCTCAAGCCGTGCTTTTTCAAGATTATCACTATGAACGTAATGGATTTCAACCCCCTGGCGGGTAGAAAGATGAACAAACCCCCTTCCATATTTTTCGGCAACTGATGCTATGCATGCAAGCTCCGATGCTTTCAGGTCGCCTGCAACAGCCTTAAGACGCATAACGTAATAGCCAGGCTGCTTCTGGCGCATCATTCCTACTCTGCTCAATGCTGCCAAATCAAGCTCATGTTCAGCCATGCTTTCAGGTATTCAAATATTTTTTCAAAAATAATGAATTTCAATAACGATGAGACTGCCAGCAGGATGCTACAAAACCACTCACCCACATCTCTTCTCTCTTTTCCGGATAATAGCAAGGAAACGGAAAGATTCATGTTTTTCAATAAAACCTTATACGAGCCACATCTCCAAACAGTTAGCCTAGAAATACCATAAATATGGTATATGGGCATAATTTTATCAAGTAAAGGAGATGTCGAAATGTGTAATGGAAATGTAGATTTGCAGATCATCAAGCAGAGGGCTGCCGCAGAAAGCTGAACTCTCAACGACAGCCAGATGGGTTAGAACTTGTCTGGGGTATGTTATTCTTTAAGCCACCGGAATATGTCAACAAAGATGTCGCATTATTTTAAAAAAAATCATTCGACTTTATCCGGGTTCAGAATCACTTCACGGAGAACTTTCCAATGCTTGACTGATCGAGAACCCCATCGTTCAGGATGTG
>Ga0209697_10004861_pt1 | contig 17119 bp, 10 predicted proteins | sample AliMusrvi5mmetaG_FD_184115 | JGI IMG/M metagenome (GOLD analysis project Ga0209697, IMG submission 184115) | Freshwater lake bacterial and archeal communities from Alinen Mustajarvi, Finland, to study Microbial Dark Matter (Phase II) - Alinen... | ecosystem: Environmental > Aquatic > Freshwater...
ATTGTGAACTCGAAAGTAGCGCCAATATCTCCGAAAATGCTTCCGGCATAAAGTCTGCAGAAAAACAGCTTGCATGGCAGGAATATACCAGCCTCCTTTCTGACTTGGATCAAACTCTTGCTGAGCGCGACCAGGCCGTTCAGAGTAAAAGCGAACTTTCAAAAGCTATAACGCTCCATAAGCAGCAGATTGCACAACTCACTCTGTCATGTGATGAACAGGCAAAGCTGGCTGAGGATCGCCAGAACAACCTTGAAGAACTGACGGCAAAACTTGAGGTACTTCGTAGCACGTTAATCAGCAAGCAATCTGAAACCGATGCCCGGAAAGTTCAGGCAACTGAATTACAGCAGGAAAACGAACTTTTGCTGCTCCAGTTGCATCAGGTTCAGGAAGAACTGGAACATTACTTTTTACAATACCAGGAATTGAATGGTAACGTTCGGCGTGAATCGGGGAATATTGCTTTTCATACCCAGTTCTGGCATGAACAGCAGCCATCAGAAATTCACATTGACATGAGGTGCCAAATAACAGGGGAAAACTGGTACGAAGCTGAGGTGGATGGCAGATGGGCAGGTCCTTCCAACATCAGCACACTCAAAGTTCCTGCACTTCGTGACGGTCGTTACAGCATCATTCTTGATATAGCCGATGCAATTGATCCTGAAATTATGACTGGACTCGAGCTTTCCGTGAATGGTATGCCGCTGCAATTGATACTGCATGAATATTACGGTGGTCCAGAACTCTTTGAAGCTGAATTTACGGCATCTGAAATATCAAAAGCCAGTATATGGGAAATACAGTTCAAATTTCCAAAACTTATGTCTCCCACACAGCAAGATCCTGATGATCACAGGCTTATTGCAATACGTCTTAAATCGCTATCGTTAAGCCTCCTGTAGCGTTTACTCACCTTCACAAAGTATTCCCGTAGTTATCAATCGGATTAAATTAGGTTTCAGATGCTAAGTAATCAATCATTGCAGAGTTGGGTTGACCATTTACGCGCCATATTTCCTATTACAGCAATTGTGCACGTAGGTGTCGGAAGTGGACATATCTTAACTCATTATGCAGAATGGGGAGTATCCTGTGCGTTACTGATTGAAGCCGAAGAAACACTTTTTCAACAACTCGCATCAGCAACTCAAATGCAAGAAGGATTGATTGCTCATAAAGCGTTGATAAGTGATAAGGAGTGCAGTAAAACATTTTTCCTTGCATCAAATCCAAATGAGCATGGTGTTATTAAACCGGAAAATTTCACTGACCTTTGGAGAAACCTTAAAACACAAGAAGAACGGCAAATTGATTCGAAAACTCTTGAGTCAGTTTTAAATTCCCAGAACACTCTTGCTGCTCCGGTGAACTGGTGTGTTATCGACTGTTTGCCTGCTTTGCAAGTCCTTCAGGGAACAGGTAAATTTATTGAAGGTCTTGAAGTCATTATAACCCGTGCGATTCTAAAAGAAGAAAGATGTTCAGAAATTGGCGCTTCAAAAAATGAGCTTGATATATTTCTTGCTTCACAAGGTTTCTATTGCATCGCGTTGGAAGAGGAGCGACAACCAGCCCTTGGTTCCTTGGTTTATATTCGTAATTGGAAAAACAAATACAGGGTAACAAATGTACAGCTTGAAGCTTTAACGGGTGAGAAAAGAACTCTGCAGGAGTCACAAGACCATCATGCAAAACTTGCTTCTGAGAGGCAGGTGCAGTTGGAGCAACTCATACTGTCGCGTGATGAAGAAACAACAAAATATCAAGGCTTGCAACAGCAACTTGAGGCAATAGGGAAACTCAAGGATGAAGCTGTAAAGGAGTCGGAAGAGCTTAGGGTTCAGCTTGAAGCATTAACAGGGGAAAAAGGATCTCTTCTTGAGTCACGAGACCATCATGCAAAACGTGCTTCTGAGTGGCAGGTACAGTTGGAGCAACTCACACTATTGCGTGATGAAGAAACAACAAAATCTCAAGGGTTGCAAAAGCAACTTGAGGCAATAGGGAAACTCAAGGATGAAGCTGTAAAGGAGTCGGAAGAGCTTAGGGTTCAGCTTGAAGCTTTAACAGGTGAGAAAAGAACTCTGCAGGAGTCACGAGACCATCATGGAAAACTTGCTTCTGAGAGGCAGGTGCAGTTGGAGCAACTCACACTATTGCGTGATGAAGAAACAACAAAATCTCAAGGGTTGCAAAAGCAACTTGAGGCAATAGGGAAACTCAAGGATGAAGCTGTAAAGGAGTCGGAAGAGCTTAGGGTTCAGCTTGAAGCTTTAACAGGTGAGAAAAGAACTCTGCAGGAGTCACGAGACCATCATGGAAAACTTGCTTCTGAGAGGCAGGTGCAGTTGGAGCAACTCACACTATTGCGTGATGAAGAAACAACAAAATCTCAAGGGTTGCAAAAGCAACTTGAGGCAATAGGGAAACTCAAGGATGAAGCTGTAAAGGAGTCGGAAGAGCTTAGGGTTCAGCTTGAAGCTTTAAGAGGTGAGAAAAGAACTCTGCAGGAGTCACGAGACCATCATGGAAAACTTGCTTCTGAGAGGCAGCTGCAGTTGGAGCAACTCACACTATTGCGTGATGAAGAGACAAAAAAATCTCAAGGACAACAACAGCAACTTGAGGCAATAGGGAAACTCAAAGATGAAGCTGAAAAGGAGTCCAAAGAGCTTAAGATTCAGCTTGAAGCTTTAACAGGTGAGAAAAGAACTCTGCAGGAGTCACGAGACCATCATGGAAAACTTGCATCTGAGAGGCAGGTAGAAATTTCAGCTCTCAAAATAAATGTTCAAAAGGCAAGTGATCGGATAAGCAGTTTAGAATTACAAATAGCAGAACAAAAGCAAAGCCTGCAGTTAATAAATGATGAAATGCTGAAAGCTGAGGCGCAGATTGAACTCATAACTAATGTACTTCTCCGTGAGGATGGAATTTGAGTTTGCAAGAGGTTTGATAGATTAAATACAACTGTGGTATTAATTGAACATTAGCCTATAAGCTCAAATTTTAAACCAAAAAAGTTACAGAATAATCCAAGTTCAATTGATTCCTCATCGTCTGTTGGAAAAAAAATACACAAAATCATATTGATAACTTCAATGAAGTGAATAAATCTGTAGAATCTATACCGTTTTTTGAAGTGATAAGCATGGAAAAAGAAATATCCAATACTTCCCCATACGATGAAAACTTTCTTGACTGTTTTCGAACACTCTGGCAGTTCGGTGACTGGGAATCCTTAGCCAATATGGATTGCAATATCCTGAAATATCACCAGGATCGAGCCAAACTCGCTCTATTAGTTGCTGCAGGCCACATACAAAGAGGGAATATGGCAGAAGGAAAGCAATTTATCCGCCTTGCGCAGGATTGGGGTTGTAATAAAAAATTGTTGAGTCAAATCTTGATTGCCGGTGTTCATAATAGCCTCGGACGCTTAGCTGTTCTTACAGGGCAGCAATCACGAGCATTCAAACATTTTGAAAGATCAATCGAGACTTGTGTCCCGGGGTGTACTGTACCATTAATCACTCAGTCAAGAATTGGAAAACAACTTGCAATTCTTGGTCTATCATCAAATCTATTAGAGTTGATGATAGAAGCGAAGGATAATATAAAAGAAATACCTACCTACTCGTCACCCTCCTCTATTGGCCTCACTGAAAGTATCGAAACATTAAAAAAGCAATATGCCGAACTCAGTCTTCAACTGAAAAAGCAATCTGATGATCTTATTATAGTGAGAACATTTCTTGAGAGTAGTTTCAAAAGGGAAATTCTCAATGCCACAAAACAAATTGAGGCTTTTATTGGTGTTCAAGGCTACTTCAACTCAGGTGAGTTACCTAATTTATCAACAGAGAAACATAGCTGGCCAGTAAGCCCTGATTTTGCACTTTATCTTATTGAACTCCTCGAAAGTAACGATTATGATTTAATCATTGAATTCGGTTCAGGGATATCAACAGTGATTATGGCTAAAACTCTTGCCAAGATCGCTGATCATAAAAGTAATTCCAAGGTAAAAATTGTTTCCTTTGAACATCTGCAACAATACTATAATCAAACTCTTGCCAGTCTAAAAAAAACCGGCCTCGTTGATGCAGTGCAACTCATACATAGCCCACTACTTCCTTACCTTGCCTCGAACGGGAACACTTATTCATACTATAGCTGTCAAAAAGTCTTGGAAGATTTGAGTAAAACGTATTCAATAGCAAGCCTCCGTGTATTTGTTCTTGTTGATGGGCCACCCGCCTCGACAGGAAAGCATGCTCGCTATCCAGCTATGCCTGCGGTACTAACGCATTTCAGGGGAGCTCATATTGACATACTTCTCGATGACTACATTCGTGATGATGAAAAGGAAATTGTTCAACTTTGGAAGACTGAATTACTTGACAACGATTATAGCTTTATTGTTACTGAACGCAAATTGGAGAAAGAAGCATACCTCATCAGCATTGGATCTTCTAAAACTAATAAATAACGTGTGAAAATTCTCTGTGTTGTTGGTACCCGTCCTGAAGCAATCAAAATGGCTCCTGTCTATAACGTCCTTTCCGCCGACAAAACTTTTGATATCAAACTATGTATCACCGCTCAGCATCGCCAAATGCTCGATCAGGTACTTCACCTTTTTAATATCAAACCCGACTTTGATTTAAACCTTATGAAACCAGGACAGGATCTTAGTGATATCACCTGTAATGTCCTGTTAGGAATGCGTGAAGTTTACATGCAGTGGTTGCCTAATATCATACTCGTGCACGGTGATACTACCACAACGCTTGCGGCCAGTCTTTCGGCCTATTATGCCAAAATCAAGATTGGACATGTCGAAGCTGGCCTGCGCACTAATAATAAATACGCTCCATGGCCGGAAGAAATGAACCGCCGTATTACTGGATGTACAACGGATCTTCATTTTGCTCCCACGGCAAAAGCGCGTGACAACCTTCTCCACGAAGGGGTAGTTGCATCAACCATTCATGTGACAGGAAATACTGTTATTGATGCTCTCCTTGATGTAGTAGCCCGTTTGCGCCATGACCCCAACATAACTATCGGTCTCGAAAAACGTTTCGACTTCATCGATCCAAGTAAACGCCTGATCTTGGTCACCGGTCATCGTCGTGAAAACTTTGGTGAAGGCTTTGAAAATATCTGTCATGCCTTAGCGGAGATTGTTGATCGGGGTGATGTCCAAGTAATTTATCCAGTTCACCTAAACCCCAATGTACAAGAACCTGTTCAACGCATCCTTTCTGCGCGACCAAATGTCTTCCTCTTAGAGCCGCTTGATTATTTACAATTTGTATATATCATGAACAGAAGTACCCTCGTGATTACAGACTCCGGTGGAGTGCAAGAGGAAGCCCCCTCATTAGGAAAGCCCGTTCTCGTTATGCGCGACACAACCGAGCGACCAGAAGCGGTTGATGCCGGTACTGTAAAACTCGTTAGCACGAATAAGACACGAATTCTTACAGAAACGAATCGCTTGCTCGACGACCCAGCATGCTTTGAAGCCATGTCTCAAGCCCATAATCCTTATGGAGATGGATTTGCCGCAAGCCGCATTTGTGATATCCTTAAAAGGGAATTGAAGTGAACCTCACATCACAACAAATAAAATATGTTTAACACCATTTCCATGATAGGCCTAGGCTATATTGGTCTACCAACGGCCACCCTTTTAGCTGCCAGAGGAAAGAAGGTTATTGGTGTCGATATCTCTCAACTTGTAGTCGATACCATCAACAAGGGAGAGATTCATATTGTTGAGCCTGAATTGGATATGTTGGTTAAAGCTGCTGTGGCATCAGGTTACTTAAGAGCAACAACAAAACCGGAGCCAGCAGAAGCGTTTCTGATCGCAGTTCCTACCCCATTTTCCGATGACCATAAACCGGATTTGAGTTATATCAAAGCAGCCGCAATCTCAATTGCTCCAGTGTTGAAAAAAGGGGATTTAGTAATATTGGAGTCGACTGCACCAGTAGGTACAACAGAGAAACTTGCTGAGTGGTTAGCTCAAGAGCGTCCTATGCTTAGTTTTCCACAACATGATGCAGAGACTGCTGATATTCAGGTTGCATATTGCCCGGAACGTGTGTTGCCAGGCCGAGTAGTGCATGAATTAGTAGAAAATGACCGTGTCATTGGTGGTATGTCGCGCGCAGCTACGTTTATGGCGGCTTCGTTATATAAAATATTTGTACAGGGTGATCTTATTGCAGCCAATGCTCGTACTGCTGAAATGTGCAAACTTACAGAGAATAGTTATCGCGATGTCAATATTGCCTTTGCAAACGAGCTTTCAATCATTTGCGAGAAGTTGGACATTGACGTTTGGGAGCTCATCTCTCTCGCTAATAGGCATCCACGAGTAAACATCTTGCATCCCGGTGCCGGTGTGGGAGGACATTGTATTGCTGTTGATCCATGGTTTATCATTGATGCAGTGCCTGATGAAGCACGCATCACCCGTACAGCACGCGAAGTAAACGACTATAAGTCAGACTGGGTGTTTGACAAAATCAAAACGAAGATCACCGATGTACTTGATGCCCAGCCATTCAAGTCCATGGCCGATGTGAAGGTAGCCTGCCTGGGATTAGCGTTCAAGCCAGACATTGACGACTTGCGTGAAAGTCCGGCTGTAGAAATCACCGAAAAAGTCGCCCATCTCGGATGCCAGGTGCAAGCCGTAGAGCCAAATATTGAGGTACTGACAGGCAAGCTTGTTAAGCCAAACTTAAAACTTATGCCGCTCGAAGCCGCGTTGAATTGCGCAGATGTGGTCTGCGTGTTGGTGAAGCATCGGTCGTTTGTTGAAATGGTGTCTGAGATTAGTAAGCATCTAAGAGTTGTTGACTGCGTTGGCCTTATTGCCAAAAGTAACATGATAGAGGAGCGCAGTTAGCTATGTATCAGTCTATGGTACGCCGTGCAGCCGAGGAATACATGCGCGGCAATTTTTCTGCTGCTTTGATTCTTTACCGGCGGCTTGCTGATCAAATTGGGGAAAAGAATTTTAGAGCGAATATTCAGTTTTGCGAACATCGTATTAAGCTCTCTTCGGATAATTCGGAATCCAATACTGAGATGCGACCTGGTTCCGCTGAGCTTCAGGCAAACCGTGTGGAAGAAATCACCTCCTTCTTAGAGAACGACGGCAAGGAGAGTTTGCGACCAAGTATTCAATGTTTACCGTTCGAGATGCCTCGATCCAACATCAAGAGGCGACTGAGAGTCGCATCCGTTTTGGATTCGTTTTCGCAAGCATGCTTTGAACCTGAATGCGAACTTATATCTATTACTCCTGAAGCTTGGCAGCAGCAGTTGTTGGGGATGGAGGTCGATCTACTCCTCGTGGAGTCTGCATGGCACGGAAATGACGACAGCTGGTTGTATCGAGTGGCCAGTTACGAGAGAGCACCAGGAAATGAATTGTCGGATGTTATTCGATGGGCCAAGAAGAACGGCATTCCAACGGTCTTCTGGAACAAGGAAGACCCAGCGAATTTCGACCGTTTTATTGATAGAGCCGTTGAGTTCGATTTTATTTTTACAACTGATGAAAACTGCATAGAACGTTATCGTCTACTGTGTAGCACAAGCACATCCATTGCCGTCTTGCCTTTTGCAGCACAGCCTAGGATTCATAATTCTGTTCTCGATCAGCCCAGAAATAGCAGAACGTGCTTTGCCGGTACTTATTACGCCGATGATTTTGAGAGGCGACGCAAAGCTATGGACATGCTATTGCAGGCGGCATCCCGTTACGGGCTTGATATTTTTGATCGGATGTATGGCTTGCAAGGCACAGACAAAAAGCGCTTTCAGTTCCCACCTGACCTGCAAAAATTCGTGAGGGGGGCTCTTATCTATCAGGATATGCTAAAGGCATATCGTCATTATCGTGTTGCATTGAATGTAAATTCCGTATCGGATTCTCCAACGATGTTTTCTCGCCGGGTTTTCGAGCTACTTGCATGTGGGACGCCGGTAGTTTCAACAGAATCCTTAGGAATAAGGAAAATGTTCAAAGAATTGGTTCCAACGGTCGAGTCCGAATATGAGGCAAATTTGCGACTTGGGCGTCTGATGACGGATGACGAGTTTTGGATCCGTACCTCAGTGCTTGGGATGCGTGAAGTTTATCGTCACCATACGTATCGTCACAGAATTGGCCAGATTGCCAAAGCCATAGGGTTGAACCTTATCGGATCAGATCGGACATCTATGTTAGTCGTTGTATTCCCCAATGGGGATGAGGCGAGCTTTGCTGGCATGCTTGCCGAACAATGCGAGCAACCCGATGAAATTGTGGTTGTCTCAATGGCAGATTCGGCCAATTCTTCTATCAAGCATCAGTGTGCTATTGAAGCTCGCGGATTACGATCATTAATTCTTCCTGCACAAAATATCCCATCATATGTCCGAAACCGCCATGCTTCATCATTGGTTGCAATATGCGAGAGTCGCCATTATTATGGTCCAGCCTATTTGCTTGATGCGCGTATCTCCATGGAGGGATCTTCTCAACTTGACGCATCGACTATAGAAAGCATGGGTCAATCAGCCCGTTCTTTCAAACATGCTTCGCGGATCGGTCTATTGGGAAATAGGGCATATAAGGGTTCGATCATTGTGTCTGCTGGGAGTTCATTCCTGTCGGAAGCGCTGAACCACACCAATGCTTGCCATTTTGATGCGATAGGTTTTCAGATCAGTACGCGTGCCGGGTTCGATTTTATGCTTCATTACGCTCGCAGCGAAGTAGCAGACCCTCATACTGTTAATTTGAGGTAAAGATGAATAAGTCAAAGCTTAACATAGTTTTCATAGGTCATGACTTGAAATTTTTGTTTCCACTGATTGAGCACCTTCAATCAAAAGATATGTTCGAGTTGAGAATCATTCAGCATTCGTGCCACGAGATTATTGATGAAGCAGAAGCACAAAATGCTTTAACTTGGTCTAACGTAATATTTTGCGAATGGGCGCTTGGTAATGCCGTATGGTTTTCGCAACGGAAGCGCGAGGATCAAGTTTTGATCGTACGACTTCACTTACAGGAAGTTCAGGCGCGTGATCGAATGGATTATATATGGAAAATTCATTGGGACAAGGTTGACCGACTGATTCTCATTACGCATCACCTTTATGATTGGATGCGTAAGGAATTTCCCCTTCTTATAAATCGTTCAGCGTTGATTTACAACCCGATTCCCGCTATACGAAAACTAAATGTTACAAAACGTCAAGAAAGTCGGTTTGTTCTCGGATTAGTTGGCATAGTTCCAGCACGAAAACGGTTGGATCTCGCGATAGAAGTCCTGAAAACACTACGTAAATCCGATAAGCGTTATTTTCTCAAGATTAAAGGGGCTCTCCCAAAAGACTATGACTGGATGACCCATCGCAGTTCCGAAATAAAATGGTATCAGAGAGTATTTGATGAAATACAGGAACTTCGCGATCTTGGCGTTATCATCTTTGATCCTTACAGCAAAGACATGGCAACTTGGTACAAAGAAATCGGACATATACTTTCGGTAAGCGACTTCGAAGGGTCTCATCAATCAATCGCTGAAGGAATGGCGACAGGTTGCGTACCGGCTATCAGGGATTGGATCGGTGCTGAGCGGATTTATCCTTCCAAGTATGTTGCCGGAACGGTTGAACAACTTGCCAAAATGATTCTTAGGAACTCAATATCCCATATATTCGAACGAGAGTCTGAATATTGTCGGAACTTTTCACAACTTAGATTCGATGAAGGGAATATCTGCGACAAGATCGAAGCCGTAATGTGCCAGGAAGTCCGTAGTCGTAATTGTCCAACATTGCAAGTTGCGATTTCACGCTCGTTTCTTAGGAAGGCTCCAACTATGCTGCTGCTGGCTTACATTCCAATTGGTTCTCGATCCGGCTACAGAATCCGAGTGGAGCAACAAGTTCAGGCATTGGTTAAATATGGCTGCATCGTGCATATAGCTTGTTTAATACCAGAAAATAGTTCTATGAACGTAAATTTTTCCGGTGATAAGCGCTGCCATCTGAGCGAATTCACGCGACTTGGCTGCTGTGTGCATCTGATAGAGGTTGCCGATTTTTTTGGTATGCATGGTGACTTATCAAGCTTCAAGCTGCCAATTGAGCAATTGGTATATATTATTCGAGAAAATAACATCGATGTTCTGCATGCTGAAGCACTTTACTGTGCACGGATTGCAAAAGCCGTGAAACAATTAATACCCCATGTTGCGTTTTCTATCGATTGGCATGGAGTAGTTCCTGAAGAAGCGCGAATGGGAGGGGCCAGTCAGCAACGAATAGCATTTCTTGAATTTCTAGAGCAAGCTTTGTTGTCGGAGAGTGACTTAAATATATTTGTTTCTAGCGCAATGAGGGATCATTATAAGAGGAAGTACAGACTGATGAACTTGCGTCTAATTACCGTTCCATGTTGTGTGTCGGATGATCGATTTACTAGCCAAAAAAACATGGAATTAACGGATAATAGACTCATTTTCTTGTACACAGGAAGCCTAGCGCATTGGCAATGTGGTATGGAAATGATCAAATTGTTTTCATTACTTCATCAGTTCGATGATCGCTGTTACCTTATGTTGCTAATCCCTAAGCCGGACCAGGGTAAAGTCATTGAATGGGCGGTCAAATTTGGGCTTACGGATAAAGCTTATTATGTTGCGGAAGTAAATCACCAAGATGTTCCAAAGCATCTTTATCGTGGCCACTTGGGCTTATTACTGCGCCGCAATGACCCCGTTAATGAGGTGTCTTCACCTACGAAATTTGGGGAGTATTTGGCTGCAGGATTACCTGTTCTGATGACAGACTGTATTGGCGACTTTAGCCGTCTTGCCATAGCGAAGAATGTTGGTTTCATAGTGCCAGTTACATGCTTGGATAACGAAAAAATATTATCCGATCCTGATTTCCTACGCGACATTATTCAATATGCGGAACAAGTAAGAGCTGACAGACTGATCGTGTCGACAAGATGTCAAACAGTTGCCAAAGAGACATTGAGTTGGGAATCTGCAGTCAATGACTGGATTGGGGCGTATAAAGATGTTACGCAAATATTATGAAAGTGGCGTAGCTTTAAACAGGAAGTAATTTTAACGCTCATGCTTATTATCAAACATGAAAAAAATCGAAGATCAGTCCTTCGACGTTTTTGTTGCAATAGCTGACATGCAACATGTTGAAAAAGATTACCTTGTTCCGGCAGAAATTTATCGAGTTCTTCGTCCAGGATAATGATGTATAATTCAGGCGAACAACCACTTTAAACCAACGACAGTTCATACCGAGATTCACGAGCATTACACGCTAGATGAATTTGAAAAATATCTATTGGGGATCAATAACTGGGGACTGCAATATATATTATCGCTCAATATATATCTATCGATATTATATTAACAAGGCTGGCTTTAGAAACTTACTGATTAGTATGGAGGGTAGGCAAGTAGCCGGATCTATAAAAAGAATACGCTCAAATTATGAAGAGATTGAAAGCCGTTTCACGGATCTGATCTACAAAAAAATTGTAAATGAAAACATAAAGACAAGATTTCGGCTGTTACGACAAAAATTTTAAAGAGATGTGGAGCATCTAAGCGAAGAATTAGTAATTATTAAATATGAACAATTTTCTGTATTGGCTATCTTGGCAAATATCCACTTACAGCCAAATGATATTTGCAGATAGCGCCGTAGGGAAATGATTTTACGGATCGAATTTCCTATAAATTTATAAATTTAAGGAAAGAAATGGACAAGGCAAATATTCAGTGGTCTCATTTTAAGTATCATTTGGGGCAAATGGGAATCAAATTTGATAAATCACCAATAAAATTGCTTGAAATTGGATGTGGTAGTGGGGAGTGTTGCTTATCAGCCTTAATAGATGGCGTTGAATGCTATGGGTTAGAGGTAGATGTACATAACTATAACTTAGCTATCGAAACTTTTGCAAAAAGTAATTACAGCCATCTTAATCGTTATTTGTGTCTGTATGATGGTGATCATATACCATTTCCCAAGAATCACTTTGATGCCATGTATTCATGGTATGTTTTCGAACATATCTCTGAAATAGGTATTGTCTTTAGAGAACTTACTCGCGTTATTAAACCTGGTGGTGTTTTGTACATAAAATGGCAGGACCCTAATATATGTTATGAAGGACATGCTGCAATACCTTGGTTACCATTTATGCCGAAGTATGTGAGAAAGGTTTGGTGTGACGAGTTCGAAATACCTTCGAAAATTATCGATTATATTGATAATTATTGTTATAATAATAATGGCGGTTCAATCGAATCCATACTAATCTCCTTGGGTTGGGAAATAGTGGATAGGGATTATCCTTTATCTCCTACAATCGGACACCATTGGGATTTTGAAATAGAGGAGGAAATTAGGGCGTTTGCAAATACAATCAAATCACAAATATCTCTTGGAAACTGGCCAAATTATCCAAATCATGTGTTTCCATTTATCAAAGCGGTAAAACTTTGCAGCTAATTCGAATTAGACTGCTTCCAAGGGGGAGTGTACAACCTGCAGGTTATCAGTCGTAAGAATAAAACTGAATTATTACATAAATCGTATGAATAATTAATTTTTTGAGATATCAATTTAATAAATATATGATTGAGTTATTTTGACACGACAAGTATTAATCCTGAGATTGAAAGCTCAGTTTCTTGAAATTTTAATAACTGGAATAGGGATAAGTAATGAGTGACGAAGTCAGCTCTTTTTTTGAATTTGAAGTCAAAATGAAGGCAAATCGAGAGGCCATTTTGCTGTCTTATCCATATCCAAAGCTTTTGGATAAACATTTGGACGGAGCGAGATTATTATCGACCCGTGAGCGTATGCTAACGGAAATGCCACAGTGCGGAATTGTTGCAGAGATTGGTGTTGCTGCAGGAGAATTTTCATCAGAGATTCTAAATATATGCAAACCGAAAAAACTCCATCTTGTAGATTGCTGGGATTCAGAGCGATATGGGGCGCTTTGGGATAGTGTAAGACAAAAATTTTCAAACGAGATTGCGTCTAATCTTGTGGAGATTAATTTAGGCCTATCAACTGATGTTCTTAAAACATTTCCAGATAATTACTTTGACTGGATTTATATTGATACTGTCCATGATTATAAGATTACTTCGCAAGAATTGGCAATATCGAGAAATAAGGTAAAAAAAGGCGGACTAATATCAGGACATGATTATTGTCAGGGAAATATGATATCAGGTTGGAGTTATGGAGTGGTACAGGCGGTACAAGAGTTTTGTGTAAATAACAATTGGAAAATTAAGTTCTTGACTTGCGAGAGCAACTGTTACTTAAGCTTTGCAATAGCAGAAATAGTTGATTAAGGTTAATAGATTGCGTGGATTTATCCATAATCAAATAAATAGATATGCCCAGATATCTGTAATAATCAATGGTCAGAGTGTTGAATAGAATAAGGTGATATATTTGATGCGCTTTGAAAAAATATAGATGCATATAAAGATGTCGATTAGAAAAAAGTTGATCTTGACGTGTGATACAGAGGCGCTTGAATTCCCAATCAAAGTCGATTCGTTCTATAGAAATATATTTGGTAAAGTTTTTTCCGGCGATTCGCAATGTGGCGGCATAGAAATAATGATGGAAATATGTGATAGATTCAGCGTAAAGATTAATTTTTTTTACGATGTATTCACAGAGTACAGTAGGCACGGTGCCAATCATGATGTTGCGGAATGCATTCTCGGTAACGGCCATCATATGAGCTTACATGCACATATCGAACATCTACCCGATTTGTGGTGGCATCAACGTGGATATAAGAAACCGACATGGGCGGCAAATTATTTTGATGACACTGCAGCGACTTATGTGTACGAAGATGCCGTAAAACTATTCAAAAAGGCTGCCGGCTTTCAGCCATTAGCCTTCCGTGCTGGTTCTTGGCGATATTGTCGCCAAACTCTTAATGCTGTATGGTCGGCTGGAATAAAGTATTCTTTCAATTATTACCCGCTTTCGGCAATAAGATCTTCGTTTCCTCATGGGCCGGATGCGGGTATCTTGAATGCATTCCAATGGTCGAATGGGCTCATTGAGGTTCCCACGACATGTGTCCGCGGTCCAACAGTGTTTTCCAATAATCAGAAGTATGTCGGGTTTGAAGCGCAAATATTTACCAAGGGAATTGACTACATTCAGTATCTAAAAATCTTGGAAAACAACCACCCAGAAATTGATACCATTGTTTTCGTATTACACAGTTGGTCATTTATGAATAGAATCGACGGTGTTTACGCGACTTACTCTGAAGAAAAGGCTAATGCATTTACTTCATTCATAGAAAGTACTGTTGATAAGTATGATTTCGTTGATCTGAACTTCAATTTGCCATTTTCGCATGATCCTGAGCACATGATGCATGTGCCGATTGAATTTGCAGGCGAAGGTGGAAGTCCTCTGCAAAGGCTATAGTTACTCGGTGGTTATATTCGTCCGGTTTTACGGGAATGGGTCAATTGAACTGCAAATTCTGCTGGTGTTAACCCACCGAATGCACTTATGGGCGGTATTACAAGCTCTATAAGTATATTCAAAGCTGATAATTACGAGATCAAACGATTATATATCATTGGCCAAAAGAAAAATAATTGAAGTTATACCGAATTTTATACTCTTGTATTACCTTACTATGTTGGCTAGCATTTGGCCTTTGCTTTATCAAAAAAGCAAATGAATAGCATACGGCAATTGAGAGTAGCTGCGATAATGGACGAGTTTACAGAGTCTTGTTTTTTGCCTGAATGTGAATTGTTGCCACTGACACCAGATGGATGGAAAAACCAGATTGCACTAAATCCTCCTCACTTGTTGTTGGTGGAGTCAGCCTGGTGGGGTTTTGCTAAACTTTGGCATCGCAAGATCAGTGAAGCTGCTCCAGAGTTGCGAGGGCTGGTGGCATGGTGCAAAGTGAACAACATTCCTACGGTGTTTTGGAACAAAGAAGACCCTGTTCATTTTGAGCGCTTTCTAATTACGGCAAGTTTGTTTGACAGAGTATTCACTACTGATATTTCATGTATACCATGTTACAAAAAAGCATTAGGGCATGATAGGGTGCATCTTTTGCCATTTGCGTGCCAACCAGAGGTACACAACCCGGTAGAGATTAAAGAACGAAATACAGGGGCTTGCTTTGCAGGTTCTTACTACCTGCGCTTTCCTCATCGCTCGATTGATTTACGCAATCTCCTCTATGCTGTCAGTGGGTTGATGACCGTTGATATTTTTGATCGTAACTTTCAAAGCGATGATGCCAATTATCGCTTTCCAACTGAGTACCGTCATTTAATCAAAGGTATGCTGAGTGTCGACGAAATGCACCTTGCCTATAAGGGTTACCGATTTGGACTCAATATTAATACAGTAAAACATTCCCAGACCATGTTTGCGCGCCGGGTGTTTGAACTGTTGGGCTCAGGTACTATGGTATTGAGCAATGATTCTGTCGGGGTTCGCGGCTTTTTTGGCGATCTTGTGTTGTGTAGCGATGATGGCGCAGATATGAAACAACTTCTTGCCCCATTCGTGAATGACGATATACAAAGAGCAAGGCAGGCGTTGGCTGGAGTGCGAGCCGTGATGTTGCAGCACACTTATGCCCATCGGCTCGATGCAGTGGCTCAACGTCTTTGGGGGCATGGATTGTTAGCACCTTTGCCTATAGTGTTGTTAATGGCCTTCGCTGAAACCTTTGTGCAAATAGAGGCCCTCCAAGAGTGTGCGCTTCAACAACGCTATACAAACTGGTGCTTTGTGCTGGTAGTGCCAGCTACCATTTTTAGTCAGGCTGCCGAACATATCAAAGATCAGCGTTTGCGAATAGTGCCTTGGATCGCCTTAGAAGGACTAACCTTGTATAACGTTGCACAAAACCTTGCATGGCCAGATCAGACTGAAGTGCACTCCTATTGGACATCCGGATGGTTACCCCAAGACTACTATGGGCCAAATTATTTGTTGGACATGATACTTGCCACGCGATATACACCAGCCCAAGTGTTAGGCAAGGGGGGGTATTTTGTCTGGACCGCTCAGAATACCCAGCTTGTTGATATCGACAAAGCTTACCGGCCAGGGTTAGCCTTGGCAGCTCGTAACGCATTAGCAAAAAATGAGGTGATAGCTAACGAGCTTGCGCAAGAGTGGCTGCAAGGTTTATCTGATCGACTTTATGAAAATAATAATTCCGTTGCTCTTGATGTTTTCAATTACTGTCGTGATGGCATTGGAAACCCCGACGCAGCACGCATAGTGAATGATAGGCAGATACCTTTGGGGTTGGATCTTCAGTTATTAATGGACGAAGCTGATGCGCTACCACCATTACACACAAAGAATAGTATAGTACCTTTTTTCAACGAACAGCAATTATCTAAGGTATTCGGTGTATGGCTAGGTCAAGCGACTTTTGCATCGTTAGATGATTACGGCTGGCATATTGTTTCAGAACTTCCCGATGACCAGTTTGAAGAGGTGTGGTCCTTAGGCATTATTGCACCGGGACAGCTCAGAGCTTTTGGGATTTGGAGATTTCATGTGGTGACAAGTGGCGGGCAGCAACTTCAATTTTTAGTGCAGTGCTTGGATTTCCATGATGAAATTCTCCTCAATAAAGCCTTCGATTGCAATCAAAATCATCAAATTACGTTACCTTTTGGGACTAGAAACATTCGATTAGGGTGGAAAATGATTTCTAGTGGTTCTGTAAGAGTGAAAAAATTATCGCTAGGATGGAAATAAATGAGTAATAAAGGCGGTGTAATTGATAAATGCGGGACATTAGAGAAACAAAATAAGTTTCAGAATAAATGATATCATTCAAATTTGTAAAGCCAAACAAGAAGCTATTTGCCTCAAAAAATCAGGGTGTTGACGTCCAACAGCGTATTGCGCAACTCTCCGATACCGAATTACTTAAGGCGGCTGATGCATATTTTGCTCGTTTTACAACTGACTCGATTCAGTATAAAAAACC
>Ga0209697_10004881_pt1 | contig 17077 bp, 17 predicted proteins | sample AliMusrvi5mmetaG_FD_184115 | JGI IMG/M metagenome (GOLD analysis project Ga0209697, IMG submission 184115) | Freshwater lake bacterial and archeal communities from Alinen Mustajarvi, Finland, to study Microbial Dark Matter (Phase II) - Alinen... | ecosystem: Environmental > Aquatic > Freshwater...
TTTTTCTAAAGATTTCTTGATATCCACCGTCAACTTCCCTTCTATGACAATGAAAATGTTTTCGGAGTCCGCCATGAGATCCGCCAGTTTAGCAATCTGATCTTTTGCCTCGGCATTTGTGGTAACTTGATTCAAAAATATGATGTACTTCGCAGAAAAAAGTCCTTGGCCACCAGCATGCTCTTGTATGGCTGCGGCATTCCAATCGTCTGCTCCCATCTCCACGAAAGACGCATCCGGCCTCTTGGTGCGCAAAGACTTCACCAAAGTGCGCGCTTTGTTGAGCGAGAGCTGCTTATTTGTGCCGTGGAAAAGGTAAAGCATGTTTTAAGTATAGCGCACCTATTTGAAACTTATTTTTCTATCATTCTCACCGACATATTCAAAGTCTATCTCTTCAATATCCGCCGGCAAGCCACTCTTCACGTTGTCAGCCCATTCTATGAGAATCAGATTTCCTGGATCAGCAACGATATCTGCGAACTCCAATGCATTTAAATCGTCGCCACTTTCTAGACGATATGCGTCGATATGGATCAGGGTTTTGAAATGAGTAGTGTTGAGCTTATACTTTTTCATAATCACAAATGTCGGGCTGGTAACAGTGGCAGCGATTCCAAGTTCTCGCGCAACCGCCTGCACAAAAGTGGTTTTGCCTGAGCCAAGTTGGCCGTTCAATGCGACGATGGTCGCACCACTATTTGCGCTGTCATTTGCACCCGCGACGATTTTACTAAGCCATTGAGAGGCTAGGGCTGAAGTCTCTTCTAGGGAGTGTGATGCGACGGATTTCATTTCTGTATATTACCACGATACAAGATTTTGTCTCTCAATAATTTTGCGTTGCCATGACCAATCATGCCCAGATAAGAATCTTCGACTGCTTTATAATTTTCGTCATACCTTTTCATTGCAAGATTCCTAAACATTCTTTTCTTAGTCACAGTCCGTAGAGTTCTATGATCTGTAAAATTGACCCAACCAAGATAATCAACGCCGGAAGCAATGGTGCCAATAGACACTTTGCTTGGATGTAGCTGTAATTTCAATCTCCTCCACAAAAAACCTCGAATATACAAAATTATGCTACGAAGCCATTTCCTATCATGTGAGAGGATAACGAAGTCGTCCGCATAACGAATATAATATTTGGCTTTGACCTTATGCTTCATAAACTGATCAAACTCGTTCATGAAGATGTTTACAAACAGTTGTGATGTTAGATTTCCAAGTGGTAAGCCGACACCAACGGCTGTTGAATGAAAACCGCTTACAATCTTCGTGATCAAAGTAAGAATGTCTCTATTAGGAATATATTCGTCCAAAATATCAATCAAAATCTTCTGGTTAATAGAAACAAAGAATTTTCTTATATCACACTTAAGCACCCAGACTGTTCTTGTATGGTTTTGCGATACCTTGTACCCAAATGTCCTAAATCTATTTACTGCCTTATGCGTCCCTTTTCCAAATCTGCATGACGTAGAATCCGATATAAAAGTCCTATCAAAAAATGGGTACAGCTCTCTATAAAGAGCGTGGTGTAATAGTCTATCTCTTACTTTTGCTTTGTGAATATCACGAGGTTTAGGATCGTTGATCTTGAAAAACTCGTAAGGCGAATGTGTATAGGTTTTGGCCGCGAGATCATTGTGAAGCGAGATTATGTTGTCCATCAAATGCTGTTGAAATTCTTGAACATCTTTGCGATCCTTTTTATTTACTCTGAATTCCCTCCATGCACCAAGAAGATTCTCCAAAGAAATGATATCATCGTATGTATGACTGAATTGAATCCTAGACATGGTGGCGGAGAGGTCTTAGCCACACACACACACACACACACACACAGGCGCCACCTGTTTTACAGAAAATAAAAGACGGCTATCTACTGTGGCATGGATATTGCCAGAATCTGCCCAAATCGCATAAACACTCCTTTGGTTTTCGTATTGATTCATTGTTTGTGGAACTTATCGAGGCGGTGTCTGCAGCTGGTTTTTTGTCTCCAGAAGAAAAGCGGCCATATGTGCGTCTCGCAATGAAGAAAACAGACGCTATCAAAGTTTTGGTAATGATCCTTTGGGAAGCCAAATCACTCGATGAAAAGAAGTATATCGCATTATCAGTCAAACTTGATGAAATTGGCCGCAATCTCGGCGGTTGGAATGGTCAGCTTACAAAGCAGACTACGCCCAAAACAGTGCCGACCATAAAGCAAAACTCTCCCGAACTTACGAAGAAGACAGGAGAGAAATGAGAGAGTTGCGGACACCGCGGCCGGGTTGTTGGCATTCCAGTCATTGTCGAGCCAGTTGTAGTTCCAGTTCCACCTGTCGCCGTTCCAGTACAGGTAACGGACGTAGAGGTTGCCATCGGCGTTGCGGTATTATACGAGAAGTCATCCATACCACCACCCTTCGAATACTCTCAGGGTTGAATCTGATTCGGCATCATAATGCCCTAAAGTCTCGTACCAAGTATCTTCATTTTTTATGAAGTGTCTATACCCACAAGGGGTACTTCTTGTTTGATAAATCAAACAATGGAGCATACACCACCCTACCCGAAGCCGTAACCGCGGATATTCTCGATGTATGGATACTGGATTCGGTAGCTGGAAGCCATGACCGCCAGCATATTCACCTACTACCGAGATTATTTTAACATATTTGTTTATATGAAAAGGAAAAACACGCATTTTCGGTGCGTGTTTTTGAATGTCTGCGGCTCATTCCATGCCGGATGGTTAAATGTATTAAACCACCTAATTTTTTAGGGCAAAGGTCAAAGTGCACAGAGTACACAGTGACAAAGCCCAAAGTTTTAACTTGCGGACACCGCGGCCGGGCGGTTGGCAAACCAGTCATTGCCGAGCCAGTCGTAGTTCCAGTTCCACCCGTCGCCGTCCCAGTACAGGCAACGGACGCAGAGGTTGCCATCGGCGCTGCGGTAAACAGTACCCCAGAAGAAGGCGCATTTCCCCTTCCATGAATCTGGGATCAGGTGCTGATTTTCCGGTTTGAGAAGATGGTCGAGAACGTTGGCGTTCAAGACCGGCTCCTTGGCAAGCTCCTCGCGGAGGTTATTGCCACCGATGCAACCACCCTTCTGGTTCTTCGACAAGAAGAGATCAATCTTCTTGCCGTCGAGGTAGAGATCATCACCGCGACGTTCGAGCTTCACTAATTTGCCCTTCTGGTGTTCTTCCACTTTCCAGCCATCAGGCAGATATGGGCTGGCACCGAGGTCAATGACATGCTCAATCGGTTTGATCTCCGCGCGACCGAGTTGGATGTCCATGACTCGCGCGAGATTGTTGCTCGTGCAAAGCCATTCGATCAACTCGATACCGCAATTATTTCGACGACACGCAGTCTGCAGCTTTTCAGCTGGACCGACACCGAGAACGAACTCGTTACTCATAGTAACCTGTCCTTCCTTTGTTGTTAGACTTGCCCGCATTGCGAGCGTGTCTTTGTTGCTGGGCGTTTTTGCCACAGTAGAGAATGGCTTAATAGGCTGTATGGGCCAGAAAGCCGCTTTCTTCCGTGGCAAATGCAAGTTAGACTATCAAAGAACTACACTAGTAGTATACACCAAATTACGGATTTGTCAACAGTTAGAAAACCTTTATTTATAGCCGTATATTTCACTATCCTTACTTCAACTCACCCCAATTATTTCCTACCATGGCATTGGCGGTCAGAGGGATTCCTTTTGTCTCAGCAAGGCCCATAACATTTTCCATGATCTTTTTTATTTCCGGCACAACTTGATCGATCTTATCTTCGCGGATTTCGTATATGAGTTCATCGTGGACCTGTACAAGTGGAAAGACGGCGCTGCCAACACCATCGCCGGCGGGGCCAGCCAAACCAGCTTTGTGGCAATATTCGTAAATACGCGACATGGCGATCTTGATGATGTCGGCTTCGGTGCCTTGGATGGGTGCATTTATAGCCATGCGCTCGGCCGCGGCACGGATAAATGGCAATTTAGACTTTATTCCCTCGAAGTAGCGACGACGACCGAAAAATGTCTCGGTGTAGCCGCGCGCGGCGGTCTCAACTTTCACATGATCGAGATAAGCGGCGAGACCAGCGAAAGACTCAAAGTAGTCGTTGAGGAATTTCTGTGCCAATTCGCGCGTCGTGCCGAGATTTTGCTTGAGAGCGGTGACGCCCATGCCGTACATTATCCCGAAATTTATGACTTTCGCCTGACGGCGCATATCCGCGGTCACTTGCGCTGGCGCGACCTTGAAAACTTCGGAAGCGACAGATGTGTGGACGTCTTGGCCATTTTTGAAAATGTCGATGAGCTTGGCGTCGTCGGAGAGAAAAGCCGCGATACGGATCTCGATCTGCGAATAATCAAATGCACAAAGCTTGAAACCTTTTTCAGCAATGAAAGCTCCACGAATAGCGCGACCGAGTTCGGTTTTGATAGGAATGTTCTGCAGGTTTGGTTCTTGAGAAGCCATGCGACCAGTTGTTGTTCCGGTTTGAATGAATTTTGCATGAAGACGGTCATCACCGTCGAGTAGCGGCGGAATCGCATCTATATAAGTAGATAAAAGTTTCGAGAGTTCACGAAATTCGAAGATAAGCGGCACTATCGGATGCATATCACGCATCTTCTCGAGCTCGGACTCGCGCGTCGAACGCGCACCAGCGCCAGTCTTCTTGGCATTTTTCACTGTGAGGCCAAGAACGTCGAACAAGATTTCGCCAAGCTGCTTAGGTGAGCTGATATTAAATTCCCTGCCGGCATAGTGCCAGATTTTTTGCTCCAGATCCGCGGCGGTTTCGTGGTAAGTCTTTGAGAGATTCGTGAGTATCTTGCGATCTATTTTTATGCCGCGATCTTGCATAGTTTTTATGACCGGCATGAGTGGGATTTCTATATCGTCATAGACTTTTTGCAGGCCAAGTTTCTTGAGTTCGGACATAATGCTTGTTTGTGCAATTTTGAAGTCTTCTGTGTTCGCGAATGCGAGGATATCTTCGAGTTTCGGCTGGGTTGTATTCGAGTTCACCAGCCAGAGTGCAATAGCTGCCTTCGCAAGGTCGTCAGCCGAGGAAGTTTCAGAAATGTTGTGTGATTTATCTGTGTTTCCTGCGCCTTGCGCTTTACTTTCACCTTGCGCCTTTCCCCTTTCACCTTCTTTATTTACCGCCTTCTCCAATCTTGGGCCAAGTGTCCTGAACTCCAAGCCATGCCAAAAATTATTCACCGCTTTCACATCCAGTTCTTCTTTGAAAGTCTTCGCTGGCAACACAAATGTAATCGGCACATCGCGACGAATCGTGGCCAACATTTTGCTGAATTGAGCCTCTTCTTCATTGTCACGCAAAAGTTGGATGATGCGCGGCGTCAAACCAGCTTTCAAAAAGGCTTCATCTTTTTTGTTGAGCTTTGAATATATTTCCTCGATCGTGCCGAAATTTGATATCAAAACAGTCGCTGTCTTCTCACCAATCCCTTTTATTCCGGGAATATTATCTGAAAGATCTCCGCGCAAACCTTTATAGTCAGGTATCAGTTCCGGACCAAAACCAAATCGCGCTTTCACACCATCCTCGTCATATATAACTGTATCTTTTATTCCTTTTTTAAATGTATACACCTTCACACGATCTCCACTCACCAGTTGGAGTATGTCCATATCACCAGAAGCTATCAGAATATCGAGGTCTTTCGACAATTTACTCTGTTCAACTATCGCGCCCAAAACATCATCTGCCTCAAAACCTTCTTTTTCATATATTGGAATGTTCATCGCCTCAAAAATCTTGCGCGAGCTCTTCATTTGTGCGATTAGGTCATCGTCGGTCTTTTTGCGACCAGCTTTGTAGAGTTTATAAGCTTCATGGCGATAAGTCGGCGCGGCCATATCGTAACAAGCGGCCATGTAGTCGGGCTTCAGGTCTTCTATTATCTTGATCAGCATCGCCGACAATCCATACAATGCACCAGTCGGCTCACCCTTCGAAGTAGAAAAATCCGGCAAAGCGTGATACGCCCTATGTAAAATGGCATGCGCATCCAGCAAAATTAGGCGCTTTGGTTTGAGCATATCTTTCGTGGCTTTTTTCATTGGTTACATTGTAGCTTATTTATAGAAAAGGAGAAGTAAAATCTAAGCCAACAAAAAATCGTCAGCCATCTCGTCGCGTTTCCTGTTTACACCCAATACTAGGTGTTTACATAGAAACGCGAGAGATGCTGACAATTTTGCGAGGAGGGCGACTCTTACCGCCAGCCGCGATTACCACTTGGACCTTGACTGATTGGTCCATTTCCTACACGACCAATGAACTGACCGTTAGGTTCACAGTGGGGAGCTTTCTGGTTTTGATAGCAACCCCAGTTCCCTTCTCGATCCCGGGAGATCACTCGTCCTCGAAATTCGAGATGTTCTGGCCGGTAAGAAAGGGTTACCGGTGCACGACGCCCATATGAGTCTGTACCCCAGAGCCACATTACGTTTCCGTTCCAGCTAGAGTACACTACTCCACCCCCATCTCGGTCGATGTGTTCAACCCATGTCGGGTTGGTTGGAGGTGCGTAATCTTCCACTACTGTTTCTGTGGCCGTGGAATACCCACGGTTAACTTCTGGGCGTTGCAATGGTGCCGAGACATTTGCACCCATCTCTTTGACACATTCGGGATTCAACGGCACATACAACTGGCTTTGTTGTGGCTGATCTTGCGGCACCTGTTGCTGTTGCTGCGGATAGACCACTGTTGTTGGAACAGTGTCCTCATGAATCGTACGGGTAATCCGCGTCGGTTGCGCTGGCGCAACTGTGTTTGGCTCCAAGGGCATGGAGAGTGCAAACCCAACAACACGAGTTTCGCCACCCGGACCGACCTGCTTTTGTTGGTACCAGGCGCACCCCGTCAGGATACCCGAAACCACAACTAACACCGTCATCAGCGCCAATATCTTTGGCACCAATGTTACAACACTACGAAGAATCTGTTTCATAACAGAGACTCCTTTCTCCACCCATTTAAGGGCAGCACATTGTTAAACTGCGTTTATTCACCTTTTCAAGGGCCTCCAATGGCATTAAAAACACCATCGGCAGACCTATCGAAATTCCTCCACAATATACCACCTCGGCGATAAAAAGTCAAGCCATTAGAAACATCCGTTAACCACAGCCAAAATACGCCTGAAATACGCTATACTTATAGCCAATGACGATCCAATTTGATGAAGATAAGCAAAAACGCAAACTGAACGATCTTTTGCACCAAGAGGAAGAAGATCTTGTGCAGATGCTGGCTGGAAAATACAATGTCGACTATGAGAATCTCTTACTAGTCCCTATAAGTACTGACGCCTTGAGACTTATCGACGAAGTGACCGCAAAAAATGCCTTAGTCGCTGGATTTGCACTTATAGACAAACGTATAAAAGTGGCTGCTCGTAATCCAACAGATCCGAAGACATTGGCAGTTGTAGATAGTCTGAAATCAAAAGGTTATAACCCTGTCCTCTATATCTCATCCATGAAAAGCTTGGAAAAAGCTTGGAAAGGCTACAAAGATCTCTCTTTTGCTTATGAAAGCAAAGCTGGATCCCTTCAAATATCAGCAGAAGAAATATCCACTATTGTAGAAAAAGCAAAAAGCCTTCCAACAGTCATTTCCATACTGGAAAATACCGTATCAATGAAAAAAAGCTATCGTGTTTCGCGTATATTGGAAGTTGTGGTAGCTGGCGCTTTGGCTCTCGACGCTTCCGACATACACCTTGAACCAGAAGAGGGTTATGTCCGTTTGCGTTATCGTCTAGACGGAGTTTTGCAAGATGTTACTCGTTTTGACAATGAAACCTATGCCCTACTCCTCTCACGCATCAAACTTATTTCTGGAATGAAATTGAATGTGAAAAAATCTTCGCAAGACGGGCGCTTCAGTATCCGTCTGACAATTGGAGAGATCGAGGTTCGTGTTTCTATCTTACCAGGTGCATATAACGAGTCGGTTGTGATGCGTCTCTTGAATCCAAAATCTATCAGTGTGCCGCTCGAGGAACTTGGTATATACCCGAAGCTACTCAAGATTTTGTTGGAAGAAATCAATCGTCCAGATGGAATGACTCTAACCACCGGTCCAACCGGCTCCGGAAAAACCACAACTCTCTATGCCTTTTTGAAGAAGATTCATACCAGTGATGTGAAGATTATCACTATTGAGGATCCTATTGAGTATCATTTGCCAGGAATCGTGCAGACACAGGTAAATGACAAGGGTTACACCTTCCTAGATGGTTTGCGTGCCGCTGTCCGCCAGGATCCTGACATTATTATGGTCGGTGAAATCCGTGACAATGAAACTGCTGACATTGCCATCAACTCCGCTCTTACTGGTCACTTGGTTTTCTCCACCATCCACACAAATGACGCCGCTGGAACATTTCCTCGTCTGATCGAACTTGGTGTGAACCCGAAGATCATCCCTTCTGCTTTGCGTGTATCTATGGCACAACGCTTGGTGCGCCGACTTTGTAAGTATTGTAAAAAGGAAGTCGCTATCGATCTGGTACAAGATAAAAAAGAGATTGAAGATACCATCGCCAGTATAGAAGATAAATCTCTTGTTCCGGCCGACCGTTCGAAAATATATATTCCGGTTGGTTGTGAGAGGTGCAATAAAACCGGTTATAAAGGCAGAATAGGCATATATGAAGCCATATTGATGACTCGCGAAATAGAACTTGTGGTGCAACAAAATTCTAGCGATCGAGAAATCTGGGAAGCTGCAAAGGGCCAAGGTTTATTGACTATGAAACAAGATGGTGTAACAAAAGTTTTGGCTGGAATCACCTCAATGGATGAACTTAGACGCGTAATCTCTTTGGAAAATTGATTATCCCCTACTGTCAATTGCTTTTTGTGCAACTGAAAAGGTAGGATAAGTTCAGTTAAGTTCAAGCGTGAGAATCTCTAAGCAAAATCTTTCGACGTGATGTCGGAAGCGAGGCAGAGTCCCGAGGATAATTACAGTAACACTACGACAAGCGTAGTAACCAGAATGTCCTTAGCACTATGCCCAAACCTGGGAAGGCCATTGCTTAGAGATTCACAAGCTCGAGTTTTGGGCCTTTTCGGCCCATTGACACAACTGCCATAAGACTAGCATAAACTAACCTAAATGTCAAGAGAAATCAAAAAACAGTCAAACAAGGGTGTAAAAACACCACCGATAGCCACAGATGAACGCGAAGTTGGTTTTCTGGACCAAACCTTGAGACCAGCTCGTTGGGATGACTATATTGGCCAAAAAAATACAAAAGAAAACCTGCGTATCCTTCTCTCGGCCGCGAAAGAGCGCAATCATCCGCCAGAGCATATACTTTTCTATGGACCACCAGGACTTGGAAAGACTACACTCGCCCACTTGATCGCAAAAGAGACTGGCACACAGATGAAAGTTACTTCTGGTCCAGCGATTCTCAAGGTTGGCGACCTTGCTTCTATACTGACAAATCTTTCAGCTGGAGATATTTTATTTATCGATGAAATCCATCGCCTGAACAAAGCTATCGAGGAAGTTCTCTACCCTGCCATGGAATCCGGAACTCTTGATATCATCATTGGTAAAGGTCCTTCAGCAAGAACCATACAACTTGAGTTACCACCTTTCACCCTCATCGCCGCGACTACCCGCGTGGCTATGATTTCTGCGCCTCTGCGTTCACGATTCTCTGGGGGCGTCTTTAAGTTGGAATTTTATTCAAATGAAGAGATTGCCGAAATCGTCCGTCGCTCCGCAAAGATACTTGGGATAAAAGCTGAACCACAAGCTCTGGCAGAAATAGCGAAAAGATCACGCTTCACTCCGCGCACAGCTAACTACCACTTGAAACGCAGCCGCGACTTCGCGCAGATATATAAGAAGGATTTAAATAAAGATATTGTTGAGGCTTCTTTGAATATGCTTGGTGTCGATGAGATCGGTCTCACCGGAGCTGATCGTGATATTTTGAAGGTTATTATTAACAAGTTTGATGGTGGTCCTGTTGGTCTCAATACTATTGCCGCCGCTTTGTCGGAAGAAATGGCCACGATCGAGGAAGTCTATGAACCGTATCTTATACAACTTGGTTTGCTAGAGCGCACACCGCGCGGTCGTATAGCGACGGATAAGGCGTATGAGCATATCGGGGTGAAGGGTGGTCGACCAGGATCGGCGAAGTTGCTTTAGGCTTTAGGTTCGACTTACTATAGGGTCACCATAAGCAATAAATCGGTTGGAGAGGGATTGAAATCCTTTTCTACACTTATAATCCAACGTATTTTCGGATATTATAAGTTCTGAAAAAATTACACGAATGATTTTATCTTTTTCATCAGGATTGGCATTTGAGTAATAAGGCAAAGAGTTTTTCAAGAGTTCTGAAAGTTTGACGACATCGTTTACGGTCTCTCTCATTGAGACGTCTGAAGCCTTCTCTGTGTCGCATAATGCAGTTAGTTCAAGGTTGAGGCTTGCTTCTTCTACCACAAGCTTTTCAGGGGTGTACGCACCTGTTTTTAGGAGTGAAAGCCTGTTTGCATTAAGGTATGCCAAATCCTCGCGTACCTTCCTTTTACGGCGTTCATTTTCTTCCAGTTGATTTATTCGCTTTGTATCCAAGACTGCAATATCAGTGCTGGCACGAGCATCAATATCTACAAGTTCATCATCGGTAAATGATAGTTTCTCCATCAGTTTGCCGACTTTTTCCGTAATGAAATCAAAATTAAAGTTCTTGAGATTGTTTGTGCAGTTATCTTTACACCTTGCATTGAAATACAATATACCTTTCTTGGTATAAGGTGTATAAGCGCGTTCACAGATTGCACAATACGCCATAGCTCGCAGTGGATGGTCTAATACCTCTACATAATGCACACTTCTGTTCTTCTTTTCCAGACGTGTTTGCACCTCATCAAACAATTCATCCGACACCATTTGTATGTGACTGGTGCTTTTTATCAAATTTCCTTCATCATCAGGTACGAGGCCTTTATAATATGGATTTGTAAGGATTTTGTGAATTGAATTAAAAGTGGGGAGACGCTCAATGGGTGTAATCTGTAAACGAACATCATCCTCTTCTTCCGCTAGGATTTCTTCTTGGGTGCGACGACGGCGCATTGGTGGCATAGTAAACCCTTGTTCTGTTGCCCATTGAGCCAAGTCAGCCAAGCTCCATCCGCCCGTGGCCGCCATTTCAAAAAGTTTTCTAATGATGGGGGCACGAACGGGGTCAAATGGCTTATTCTCCATTGTGCCTGTATTCAGGTAGCCCACAGGAGCTCTATTAGTGCAAAGGCCTCTTGAGCGACTGTTTCGTATCGTGAGAGTGACTTTTTCGCGTGTAACTCGTGAATGGTGCTCTGAAAACATCCCATCAATATCCATGTGTAATTCACCAGCGCTATTTTTATCGTATTGAGCCAACGTGAAGCGTATATCAACTCCCGCCTTCATTAGTTTACGTAATATCGTGTCGTCACCCTTGTTCCTGCTAGCTCTATCCCAACAGAGAAAGATGACCCCTTTGAAGTACCCCTTACTTAACATTTCCACGAGTTGGTAAAATTTTGGTCTGTCAACGCTATATTGAACCTTGTTGCCATCACCGAAAGTAAGCCTGATATTTTCTTTGAAGCCTGAATGTCTTTCAGATATGACACCATCAGTAGCGAACCCCTCAATCGTGAACCGAGCTATAGGAAGGTGTTCACGAAGAGCAAAACGTTCGTTTTCTGATTTCTGATATTTTATGGAATTTTTTTGATTGTCTGTACTTCCCCCCTTTCGTCAGACACTAACCTTGTCTCCTGTATTGTGAACTTGTGAACATCGTGAACGTTATGCTGGCATGAGTTGTCCTAACTCATTGATGCTAATTTTGATAGTATCTCTCTGCTTCACCAGTTCTGAAATCCACCCTATAGGGTCACCTATTTAAGCCACTATCTGTCGCCGGAAGACACATGCTCCGCGACACCATATTGAAAAACGACGAAATCTTCGTCATTTTCGTGGCTATAATTAGGTCTGATTCTGGACCTTGGTTGCGCGGCGTTTTTGACGAACTTTTCGTCGTTTTCGCGTATGTGCTCAAAGTACTTGTGTCCCCTGAGCAAGAAAATACGGCTCAAAACTTAACATTCATGATCGAAATTTATTTCCAAAGGAACTTTGTCTTCTTTGGTTTTATAATGCATAAACTCCAATCCTTTCTTGTATCTCCAAACAGGACATTTATGTCCAGAAACACCTGTCTCTTTGATGACAAGTCCATATTTATGAAATTTTTTGAGTATATAAGCAACTGTTGTTCTAGGTATTCCCGCCAACCTAGCAATCCTTCCAGGAGTTTTACCGAACCGCTGTCCAAGAAGTACACCTAAAACAACCCTCTCTTTTTCAGAAAGCCTCATTGCTTGTATTATTCTAGGATTGATATGAATCTTTTCCATTTCGTGTATAATACCATCATAACTAACCCGCGCCACTTTAATCCCCCAACCACCATGTCCGGACACAATAAATTCTCAAAAATAAAGCACTTGAAGGCCAAGAACGACGCCCAAAAGAGCAAGGCTTTCGGCAAATATGTGCGCCTTATAACCGTCGAGTCAAAAAAGGCCAAAGGGAATCTCCTATCTCCAGGACTAGCAGCTGCAATCGAAAAAGCCAGAAAAGAGAATATGCCAAATGACACCATAGATCGTGCGGTGAAAAAAGGTGCCACAGATAACAGCGCGGCTATGGAACTAAACCTTTATGAAGCTTATGGCCCAGGTGGAGTAGCGATACTTATAGAATCATTGACTGATAACAAAAACAAAGCAGCGCAAGAAGTTAAACATATCCTTGCATTACACGAACTCGAATTGGCGGCACCTGGAAGTGCTTCGTGGGCATTTACAAAGACTCATGAGGGTTGGCAACCGACCACAACTATGCCGCTCGAAGACGCAGATATAGAAAAGTTGGCAAAGATCGTTGAGGATTTGGAAAACAATGACGAGGTTCAAGAGGTCTTCACCAACGCGGAGTAGGAATAACAGCGCGCCGTACGCGCAAAATTAAATCATGAAAATCCTAGGTATAGATCCTGGCTATGAACGACTCGGTATCGCGGTCATAGAAAAAACAGGTCGCGAGGCAGTTCTTTATTCTGAATGTTTTCGAACTTCAGCAAAAGATAATATACATAAGCGTTTAGGTGAGATCGGCGCCGAAATATCGCGAGTCATAGAAAAATTCCAACCGGACGCATTGGCTATAGAAACCCTTTTTATCTCCACCAACCAAAAAACTGGTATGCGTGTATCCGAGGCGCGTGGAATTATCTTGTATGAAGCTATCCGCCGCGACATGCCAGTATTCGAATACAGTCCAATGCAAATAAAAACCGCCATAACCAGCGATGGTTCCAGTGACAAATCCCATATTATAAAAATGGTCGGCTTACTTGTCTCATTACCACCCAAAAAGATGTTGGACGATGAATATGACGCTATAGCCGTGGCCCTCACCCACTCCGCAATCTCGCGCCTAATCTAAAAATTATCCACAGCCGGCGGTTCTTGCCAAAACAAACTTGGTTTGTTACAAATTATGCACGATGCCAAAAACAAAAAAGAAACCAGTGACGCCACAACCAAAAAAAGATGAATTAGATGAGTTGAAATCTTTGGATATCATCGATCCGATAGTAGCAGCCGATCCTATTTTAGCCGAAGAAACTCCAGATGAGCTTGAGGTTGAAGATGTAGAAGCAGAAGATGAGGAGGATATGGACCTTTTGGGCGGCGATAATTGGTAGTTAATGTTATAATATCGCGATATGATACGTCGTCATTATCGCAAACATAAACGACATATAAAGTCGACTATTTTGATTGTTTTATCTGTTTGTTTTGTCTTTTGCGGTCTAGCGGCTCTTTGGTTAGCGACTTTACCTATACCGGATTTGAGCTCGTTTACAAGCAGACAAGTTGTAGAGTCCACAAAAATATATGATCGTACTGGAACTATCCTGCTCTACGACACTGGAGCAAATATAAAAAGAACGACGGTCGCTCTTTCGGATGTCTCTCCTTATATACAACAAGCTACTATAGCTATAGAGGATTCAAATTTCTATCATAACTCCGGGATTGAGCCGTTATCGATCATCCGCGCTTTATTGGCAAACATCGCCAAAGGGAGTTATGGCCAAGGAGCTTCTACCATCACCCAACAAGTCATCAAAAATTCCCTACTAACTCAAGACAAGACAATAACCAGAAAAATAAAAGAGTGGGTTCTAGCTATCAAACTTACCCAGATAATGAGTAAGGAAGATATTTTGCAGGCATATTTCAATGAAACTTCTTATGGTGGCACTACTTACGGCGTAGAAGAAGCCTCTCAAATATTCTTCGGTAAACCAGCGAAAGATGTAACTATTGCAGAGGCAGCATATCTCGCAGCCATACCACAAGCTCCGAGTTATTATTCTCCTTTTGGACCAAACAAGGATGCTTTGGACTCCAGAGAAAAAACAGTCTTGGCTAGGATGAAATCTTTAGGGATGATCTCAGACAAAGAATATCAAATCGCTTTGAAAGAGAAGGTGGTCTTCTCATTGAAAGGTGCTGGTAGTATACGCGCTCCACATTTTGTTATGTATGTAAGAGATTATCTAACTCAAAGATATGGTGAGGATACCGTCACAAATGGCGGCCTCAAAGTAATAACTACTTTGGATTATGATATGCAGAAAAAAGCAGAAGATGTTGTAACAAAGTTTAGTCCTTCACTTTCCTCCAATTACAATGCCAGCAACACTGCAATAGTAGCTATTGATCCAAAAACTGGTGATATACTCACTATGGTTGGATCAAAAGATTATTTTGATACTAGTATAGATGGAAATTACAATATCGCTCTAGCAAAACGCCAACCAGGTTCGACTTTTAAACCTTTCGTCTATGCCACTTTATTTGAAAAAGGTTATACCCCAGAAACCGTACTCTTCGACGCAGAGACAGAATTCTCCACACAGTGCACTATTGATGGTAGACCAAAAAACCAAGCGTCGTCAACAATAAACGGCTTATTGTTCGACCAAACAACTGGTTTTTGGGATAATAGCGACAGCGCTTATTCTTCCAGCACACCTTGTTATTCTCCTGGTGAATATGACAATACCTTTGAAGGTCCTCTCACTGTTCGACAAGCATTGGCTCAATCTCGCAATATACCGGCTGTTAAAGCGCTTTATTTGGCTGGTATAGGCAATTCCCTACAAACAGCTCAAGAGATGGGTATAACGACCCTTAGCGACCCAAATAGATATGGTTTGACGCTTGTCCTTGGTGGTGGAGAAGTTTCTCTTCTGGATATGACCAGCGCTTATGGAGTTTTCGCCAATGATGGTGTACGCAATCCTTACCGATCAGTTTTAGAGGTAGATGACGATAAGGGTAATGTTCTAGAAAAAGCCTCTTTGAGCCCTGCACAAGTCGTCCCTGCAGATGCAGTCCGTCAGATTTCCAGTATTCTTTCTGATACAAATGTTCGTATGGCTAGTCTGAAACCTATAGGCGAAAGTATTGGCCGTCAGGTAGCCATAAAAACCGGTACAACAAACGACTATCGTGATGTTTGGACTCTTGGATACACTCCAGACTTAGTGGTTGGAGCTTGGGCTGGTAACAATGACAATACTCCGATGCAACACAATGTCGCCGGTCTGATCATATCTCCTCTTTGGGGAGCATTTATGTCTCAAGTCGCTAAGAATTTTCCTCCAAGCAACTTTGTTGCTCCCCCACCACCATATACAGAAGGAAAACCTGTTTTACATGGGGTTTGGCAAGGTGGCATCTCTTATTGGATAGATACTATATCTGGAAAAATCGCCACACAATACACTCCACAAGAGACAAAAAAGGAAATTATATTTAACAATGTTCATTCTATACTTTATTGGTTAAATAAAGATGATCCACGCGGACCAACTCCTACAGATCCAACACAAGACTCACAATTCCAATATTGGGAATATGGTGTCCGTAATTGGTTCACGAACTATGAAAAATCTCACCCTGATTTCAAGGAGGTTGTTTCCACACCGATACCAACAGCCACAGATGATATCCATACACCAGAAAAATCTCCTAAAGTGGGCTTTGTAACACCAATAAACGGATCTGTTGTAGACCCACAAGCTCCGTTAGTTATAAAAATAAACTCAACTGGCGCTTATCAAGCCGTAAAAACAGATGTTTATTTGAATGGAAAATATGTCTTAACCTCTTCAGTTAATCCTTTGAATATAAGCTTTGTTCCGGCAGATATCAGTGATCTGTCAGCGACCAATACTTTGTCAGTGACTGTTTATGATAGTGTCTACAATAAAGGCCAAGCTTCTACGCAATTTCTTTTATCTTCTCCGAACCAATAATATTTTTTATCTCTTCTAGAATCCGGCTTTTTTTGATGAAAATATCAGATCTGGCGGCTGTAGGTATATTTTTTAAGAAAACTTTACCTGATTTTATTTGAATAGCTTCAACTGGAACATCAAAGCTGGATATTTTTTTAAGGGCTGTTTGTACTGCGACACGCAAACCAATATCACTGTTGCGAATAACGCGCATCCTCTCCAAAAGCTGGTTTATGTTGAACATAGGAGTCGCCTGATGAACATTATCTATTCATTGGCATCACAATATATAAAAATGTTTGATCGCCGGATATAGGACGGATGAGCATTGGTTTATTGAGACCACTTAATTGCAAAGAGAGGCTGTCAGCTTCTATTGACTGGAAACAATCAGAGACATATTTATAATTGAAGTTCACTTCTATCGGCTCACCAGACAAGGCTGCAGAAACAGCTGTTTTATTCTCACCAACATCACTGTTTTTTGTTTGAATATCAAATATCTTTTTCTTTGGATCAATAGCTAGTTTTATTTGATTGAACTTATCAGAAAAAATGTTGGATATTTTAAGAGCGTTTATGAAATCTTGTTTCAAAATAACCACTTCGGTTA
>Ga0209697_10004891_pt1 | contig 17055 bp, 14 predicted proteins | sample AliMusrvi5mmetaG_FD_184115 | JGI IMG/M metagenome (GOLD analysis project Ga0209697, IMG submission 184115) | Freshwater lake bacterial and archeal communities from Alinen Mustajarvi, Finland, to study Microbial Dark Matter (Phase II) - Alinen... | ecosystem: Environmental > Aquatic > Freshwater...
GGGGCGAGGTGTTGCTTGATCCAGAGGTTATTTTCCACCTCGCGCTGGAACACTTGCTCGGGATCACGAACATGATCCCGATACAGATAGGAACTCTCAGCCACGGCTCCAACACTCACCATGTCGTTAGGCCATGGGATATACCAGAACCAACCCTTGCCCGGCAGATAGGCAACGGTGGTGGCTCCTTCATCAATCCCGGGATCGCGCAGTGCTCCCTGATAGTAGGTCCACACCGCAATCTTGTTGAGCTTTGGATCGCGAATCCGCCAGCCGTTCTTCACCTGGGTGAAGCCGTCACGCCCGCTGGCGTCAATGGTCACTGGCGCGTGCACCTCAAACTCTCGGCCTTGCTGATCGATCCCGCGGACGCCGACGACACTGCCGTTCTCGCGAATTGGTTCCTTCACCGTCATTTCTTCCAAAGCCTCGACGCCTTTTTCACGGGCGTTGTTCAACAACATCTCGTCAAACTCACTGCGCACCACCTGCCATGTGCTCGACGACGGATGATCCCAATTCTGCGTGAAATAAAATGGCGATGATACGTCTCCAGCCTGCCGCACAAATTGCACACTGTATTTCCTAACAAAGTGGCTTTTTTGGAGCTTGTCCAGCATCCCAAGCCGCTCAAGCGTGAAATACGTGTAGGGAATAAGCGACTCACCAATGTGATAGCGAGGAAACTTCTCTTTCTCCAACAGCAAAACACTCCGGCCTTTCATTGCCAGCACAGCGGCAGCGGTCGACCCCGCAGGGCCTCCGCCGATTACGATGACATCATAGTTCTTTTTCATAGGGGTAGAATTTCGACAATATCGGCGAGCACCTCGCCTGAGGGGGTGAGCAGCGCATTGCAGCGGCCGTACAATTGGCCGGGCTGCTCAAGTGCCAGCGCGCGGCTAATGACCGCGTCGGGCTCGACGCAGATGAAGGACTTCGGCCGGCTGCGGAATGCGAAGCGATGCAGGTGAAGCAGGGTGCCAAAGGGCAACTCGGCTTGAATGATATCCCGTCTCAGCAGCGGCGGCAAACGATCGAGATGAATCGTGATGGCGCCAAATTCAACATGCTGTCCAGAGGAATTTAAAACCAGAACGACCTCACGTTGATAGATATCACCGTCCGTCGTGCTGCGCAATAGCAGCAAATGTGAGTGATCACCATGAAAGACTTCCAGCTTTGTGGTCATGTCGCCGTTGTGAGCTAACAAGTCCCGCTGTGGCTGCGGAATATCAGAGGCAGCGACCTCCCAAACAGCAGGCATATCTTGCGCCACCGCACTGTAAGAGCGGGCTAGCGGACACAATCCGCATTTTGTCCCGCTGGAACCGCCAGCGGGCTTTCGGCAGAAGTCACCGCAACAAAGGGATGATATATCAGGCGTAGCGAGCATCGCGATGTTCTGGTAGGAAAAAGTCGTGGAGCAAGGTATCAACTTGTAGCAAGCCCTGGCGGGAATAACCAATCGTGTCGCCGTCGATGACTAGAAATCCCTCGGCAGCCAATTGCCCCAGCGGAGCGGCAAAACGTTCGGCAATATCCACCCCAAACTTCTCTTGGAAGTATTTCCGGCTCAGACGTCCGAGCTTCATTTGGAGGATCATCTCACGGATCAGACGCTCCTCGGCGTTGGGGGCCAGCGCGCGCCACAGCGGCAACTCGCCGCGCGACACCTGGTCAAGGTACGGTACTATGTCGTGTTCATTCTGAAAATGCACGCCATTGATGTGACCAAATGACGCCACTCCGATCGGCAGCAAGTCCGCGCCTTCCCACAACCTGTCACGGTAGAGAAACTTGGTGTGCGCCGGGTTTTTCACCGCCGTGTAGGCACTCGCGATGGTATAACCGGCTTTCTCCAACTCGGCAAAGGCATAAGCCACCCATCCGCGCTTCGTCTCCCAGTCAGCAACCGGCGCCACCAGCTTGCCGTCGGCCTTCATCTCTTTGTAAATGGTCGTGTTGTATGGAATCTCCATCTGATAGATAGTCACACTCTCCGGCGACATTTCGATGGTCCGCTCAACGCACTTCACCCAATTCGCATCAGTCTCCTCAACCATGCCGGCAATGAGGTCAATGTTGATCTGGTCAAAACCTAACGAACGAGCCCAGCCGTAGGCCCGTGCAATTTCCTGGGAATGATGGGCCCGGCCGTTGATCTCAAGGATGTGATCGTCAAAATTCTCCACGCCGAGGCTCAAGCGGGTCACTCCCATGTCGCGAATCGCTTCGAGTTTGGCCTCGCTAAGGGTGCCTGGCTCACATTCAAAAGCGACCTCCTTGACAGCATCCCAAGGCAACAGTGCCTTGAGTCGTGAGGTGAGATTCTCCAGCTGTTTGACCGACAAATACGACGGCGTGCCGCCGCCAAAATAGATAAACTCGGGCAATCGGCCGCCAATGAACGGCTTGAGGACGTAGCTCTCCAACTCTGCTACCGCCGCATCGATATACTGTTGCACACGCGCCGCATTTTGATCGGTGTACACTTTGAAGTAGCAAAAGTGGCAGCGCTTGCGGCAAAACGGAATGTGCACATACATTCCTAACGAATTTCCTGCGACCGGTGGACGATCCAGCGCCGCCTGCACCTCGCTGAGTTGCTCGTGATTCCAGAACGAGAACGGCGGATAGTTGGCGACGAAGTAGTTGCCTGGTCGGGTTTGTTTAGGCTGGGCTGTCGTTAGGTCGTTCATAGACAATATTCGTATAGTTTCACAAAGTCCGCTACTCTCACCGGTCGCGGGTTGAACTGGGCAGTCCACTGCCGCGCTGCCTCCTCGGCCAGCATCGGGATTGATGATTCGGGCACGCCGCAATCGGACAAGCGCGTAGGGAGTTGGGTGGAGGCCAAGAGCTGAGTCAGGCGAGTGACGAGGTCCGGATCAAGATCGGCGTAAAAATCCCCGGCAGAGGAGTTATATCGAACCACATGCGGCAACATCATGCCGACTGCGTGGCCGTGGACGATGCCGAAATGGGCGGTGAGCGGATTGGCCGCGCTGTGAGCCGCTCCAAGCATGCTGTTCTCGATGGCCACGCCCGCAAGGGCCGCGCCGAGTTGCATTGCCGAGCGGGCCGATAGATCCAGCGGCTGATCCAGCACCTGCGTTAGATTGGATGTGATAAGCCGGTATGCCTCTCGACTGAACATCGCTGACAATTCGCTGCGCCGGGTCGTGGCCCATGTCTCCACCGCATGGGCCAACGCATCCAAGCCAGTGCAGGCAGTGACATGCCGCGGTTGCGTCAGCGTCAGCGTCGGATCGAGAATCGCCACCCGGGCCGCTGCCTTCGAGTCGCCACAGGCCATTTTCTGGTGCGTCTGTTCATCGGCGATCAGGGCAAACGACTGGCATTCGCTGCCGGTCCCGGCAGTGGTTGGTATGGCAATCAAGGGCAGCATCGCTTTTGTTGCCTTGCCGACGCCCCAGTAATCCTGCATCCGACCGCCGTTGGTTAGAAGAAAATTTGCGCCCTTGGCAGTATCCAGGCTGCTGCCGCCACCGATGGCCACCAACAGATCCAAGCCTGTGGAGCGGGCAAACGCGGCACACTCATCGACATCACGGGTGGTTGGGTTGGCACGAACCTGGTCGTACATAATGGCGTTTGGCAAGAGATCTAACACGCGAGCGGCGTGGCCAGCCTCTACGATGCCGGGATCCGTGACCAGCAACACCTTGGTGCCACCGAGTTCGCGTACAAGTTCACCGACTCGATCGACGCTGTTGGCGCCGAAGACGATTCGGGTGTTAGCTTGCCAGTCGAAGTTCATACGCGTTGAAAGGCCCGGCGCTTGTACAGAAACTCAAACAAGTTGCCCTCATGCGGCTGATCCCATGATATCGTTAGAGTAGGAATCGGGCCGATATTCAGCCGATCGATGGGGGTGAATTCCATGAGTTCCCGGATCCAACCCTCGTCGCTGGTGATGGCGGTAACGACGAGCGATGGTCCGATTTGTTCGAGCATCTTCTCCTGCGGCATTTCGATGACGCTGGCATACGGGAACAAGAACTCGCGGTTTGCCAATGGATGTTCGAACGAGGGACAACGGACGATGGTCGGACGCAGATAGGTTGCGCCATCGAAGAGCTCCTTGCGTGGGCCGTGCCGATAGGCGGCAGTGACGTCCACCGCACCTGTGAGGCTCTGCTCAAGGGTTGCATCGATCGCATCGGCCATCTGCGGGTTGGCAAAAGCCGACAGGCTGGCGGCGGGATCGGCAGCAGGCAAGGGGGCGATAGGCGCGAGTCGTCGTGCCAGAGCATCGGCGATTTCGTCAGCATGGGATGGGACGACGATGGTGGAGGCGCAAAGGCAGCTGCGGCCGCCATTGGCGGCAATTGACTCTACGATCACATCGATAAATTCGGGCCAGCGCCCGATGAGATCCGCGCCGATGAGGACTTTGCTGTGACCCGGCCCGTGGACTTGGATCGATGGGTTGCCTGCATATTTGTCACTGATGCTTTGATCGCCAAAAACCAAGGACCTGCCGCACAACCTTAAAATAGCATCCGCGCCCTCATGATCCGTCGGATAGAACCCGAATGCAGCCGACGGCATCCCGGCAGCGATGAACGATTGAATCAGCCGGTAAGGGGTCCATGGTTCGTCACGGCCGGGTTTGATAACCACCGGAATGCCCAGTGCGATGGCCGGCAACCACAACGAATTGACAGCAGGCGAATTGCTAGGCATCACCAACCCCAAGCTGTGGGTCACCGGAAAAAAACTGTACGGGCTCGTGTCATCGTCGAGGTCCAGGCCACGCGTCAGGCCGCGCAGCACTTCATCCATGTTTGCAAGCACCGCATGGATCCGATGCATGTTGCGCCTCACCAACGAGTGTGGCAAACCACTGGTGGCCGAGAGCGTCTCGACATAGGTTTTCGGGTCGTTAGCATTTAAGAATATATCACCGGCGAGAGCACACATATCGACGCGCTGGGCGACGGTAAACTTTTTAAGGGCGGCGTGTGCTGCGCCGATTTGCTTAAGATCTTTGCGGATCATCCCTGCATTCACCTGGCTAACGGTGCCAAGGCCGTCCTTCAACTCGATTCGATCGAGACTTTCATAAGGCCTGCCCAGTCGCAGCGCTGAAATATGCTGGGCCATTAGTAAACTCCTTCAACAATGAGTTTTTCCATCGATCCGAGAGGGCGAACCTCTGCGACGCCATCCCAAGTGTACGGCGCACGTGGCTCGCGCCGGATGGCTTCGTCGCGCTCCAAAAACCGCGGCATGAAAAACTCCTTGGTCAAGGTCGTTAGCTCGACCCGGCCCCACTCACCGTAGCCCACCGTCTCGGTGGTTTGCAGGGGATCGACCACGCGCAGCACGGCGCGTGGCTGCGGTGCGTAGTAGGTGATCGAGTAATGATCCTCTGGGCGGAGTGGGGCGCTGGCGGCCAGGCCCATCAGTGTATTGCCATAGGTTGGATAGAAGCCGATATTGCCTTCGAGGACTTCCTCGATGATGAAGCGCACCGCCTGTGGAGCCATGGTGGTCCCGCCACAGAAGACGCCCCGGACGCCGGCTTGGTAGAGATTGACCTTTTCGGCCAAGGCTTCCAGGAGTTTGGGCGTGGTAAACAGTCCGGCCACTTTCCGGTGCTTGAGAATCGTAACCGCTTGATCGACGACGTGGTCCATGTAAGCCCGGGCCTGATCGAATTGTTTGGCGGCGATGAGTTTTTTCACCCAGCGCGGGTCGAGGTCGATGAAGTAACAGGAACTACCACGGAAGTTTGCCAGGTGCTCGATGGCCAGGCGCAAGCGGCGCGGGCCGGTAGGGCCGACCATCAGCCATGCCTCGCCGCGCGGGAAATGGTCCTCGTCGAGCTTTCCGCTGAACTCTTCGTAGTCGAATTTGTAATCATGCCAACCGATGCGCTGCTTGGGCATACCGGTGGTGCCGCCTGTTTCAAAGATGTTGAATGGTTGGCCTCTGAATGCCGCTGGAACCCACACTTCAGGTTGCAGATCGCGCAGCCATTCATCTTGGAAATGCGGAAACTTCGACAAGTCTGCAAACGTCTTCACTTCCTCACGCGGATCAAAGTTGCGGCTGGCCCAGTCGAGCCAGAACGGGCAACCGGACTCGGGACTGAAATGCCAGTCAATGATGCCACGGAAATATTCGTCAAGGATCATGGGAAATATTTCTTGATAGTGGCTAGGCTCGGCTGCGGGGTGAACCGCGATACGATAATCATCAGGACCGCCGAGCCGAGTACCATCGGAACCACTGGCAGGAAGCCGAAGCAGGTGACGTTGGCAATCGTGCGCTCAAACAAATGCCCGATCGCCGGAAAGATAACCGTCGGTGCCTGTCCCGGCTTCGGCAGCATGGTGTCCGATATATGTTGCAAGTACCAAATACCGGCTAGACAGGCCGCCACCCATAGCGTGGAGGCGAGCGCCCCGTGCTTGGTGCTGCGCTTCCAAAACAGCGCGGCAATCATCACCGGGGCCATTGCGGCAAAGCCGCTGAAAGCAAAGCGCACGGCGAGTTCAAAGATACTTTCTGGGGTGTTTAGCGCGACGACGTAGGCCACCAGCGTCACAAACACAATGAAGATGCGTGCGAATGAAACCGTGCCGCGTTCACCAAAGCGCTTCTCACCGCCATAATGAGCAAAAACGTCCTTGGTGAACATGGTGCTCACGGCAAGCACCTGATGGGTGTCTGAGCCCATGACGGCGGAGATGATGCCCGCACCAAGAATTCCCGCCAGCCAGATAGGCGCATGGCCGGTTAGCAAATGCAGCAGAACCCCGTCAGGATTCTTCAGGCCAGGTGCGGCCTGCGTGCCAATCACACCTAGCAGGACGCAAGGCAGCCAGATGGCCATGATGGCAAGTGGATAGAGAATGACCGTGCGCTTGAATACGGTGACCTTTTTCGCCGCAAAACACATCATGGCCATGTGCGGAAACATGATCGAGGACAGCGGAATAAGCGTGTAACTCCAGAAAAACTGCGGCGACATCCGCTCCCGGGTTAGCAGAAAAGATGTCTTCGGATTGCCGGCAATCTTGTGTATGTATTCACCGAAGCCACCTGGCAACGCGTGACTGATGACCACCACCGCGACCGTGCCGAAAAGTAAAAACAGGATGGTTTGGAAGATATTCACCCACACCGTGCCCCGCATGCCGCCGAAGAACACATTCATGGTCACCACCAAGACGACGACCAGACAGCCCAGCCAATAATCCACCTTGCCGCCGCTGATATCGCAGAGCACCCGGCCGCCGCCCATGATACTGATGATCATGTAGGGCACGAGCATCGCCACACTGAGCACAAAGATGACAGTTCCGATAGAGTCGCATTCCCAGCGATCCCGGAAAAACGCCACTTGCGTTTGGTGACCGAATTTTTTGCCGAGTGCCCACAGCCGGGTGCCGATGAAGAAGATCGTCAGAGGGATGACCAGGCCTGACGAGGAGGCCATCAAACCATAGATGCCAATCCCCTGCCTATACGCCTGGCCGGAACTGCCAAGGATGGCAAAGGCAGTCATGTTGGTGGCGAAGATGGATAGAAAAAACACCAGTCCACCAATACTGCGGCTCGCGAGAAAGAAGTCTTCGGTATTTGACTTGCCACGGGTGTAGGCAACGCTGCCGATAACAGCAATAATCACCAGATAGATGCCGACTACTACAACAGGATTCACTTGGTTTCGGCTCCTTCGGTGGTTTCGAGATGTTTTGGCCACGCCGTACTAACGAGGATGGCCATCGTGGCCGATGCCAGAATGGAATAGGCGGCATGGTAGGCCAATCCAATGGGTAGAAAACCAAACACCAGTGGCTGGGCTGTGCGCCAGTTCCAGAAATCCTGGTGGAGCACGTACACTCCTGCAATCAGCAGGCAGAGGAGGACTTTCTTCATGGGTTGCTAATTGCGTAAAGATGGGTTGTGGTCTGGATGTAGAGGACGCCGTTAGCCACAACTGGGGTGGCATACACTGGCGCACCCATATCAATGTCAGCCAGTTTCTTTTTCTCCTTGGTTGCGGCGAACACCGCCAGCGTGCCATCCTCGGTGCCGATGTACACCTTGCCGTCGGCCACCAGCGCCGATCCCCAGATATGCGCTTTCATGTCGTGAACCCAGTGGACTTTGCCGGTTGCGGCATCCAGGCAATGGACAAAGCCGCTGAAGTCGCCCACAAACAACAGGCCGTCGGGTGTGATCGCACAGGTGGAAAGGCTGCGGTGAATCTTGTTATATGACCAAATGATGCCGGTCTTGGTGATATCCCCGGTCTTGGTCGGGTCCACGCAAATGAGATTGCCGATACCCTCGCCGTGCTCCGGATCCTGGCCGATGGCGACGTACACGCGGTTGTTGTAAAACACCGGGGTGGCATTAATCTCACTCGGACCTTTGGCAGCCGGATATTTGTTAGCCCGGTAACCGGCGGGGTTGGCGTCGCACCACCAAACACGCTTCAAGTGGAGGTCATCGCCCTCCTTCACGGGCTTCGGATCAAAGCCGTACAGCGAGCCGTCCGGGCCGCCGAAGAAAACCTGGGTTTTGCCATTGACCTTGCCCGCCGACGGAGAGCACCAGATGCCATGAAAGATCTTCGGGCCCATGTGTGCATCGTCTTCGCCGAGAAATTTGCCGGTCTTCTTGTCGAGCGCAATTAGCGACGGAGCATTGGGCGATGGAATATTCGTATGTGACCAGTCCTGGCCGTTAGATGTGGTCGAGATGATTTCGTCGTCCAAAATCAGCAGACTGCAATTGGACGCATTGTGTGGGAAAACCCCCAACTCGTCGATCATGTCGTAGCGCCAGGCCATGTCGGCATCCTTCGCTCCAACCTTGCCGGGTGGCTTGCCCGGTCCGGTCACGTACTTGGCCTCGTCGGTGAATGGACCGACATTTTCTTTTCCGAGACCATCGGCCGTGAGGGCCACCACTTCGCAGCGGTTCGTCACCAGATAGACGTGCTTGTCGTCTTGGGTGGGTGAGGAGAGGATGCCGAGGCTCTCCCAGTCATTGACCTTGCCGGAAGCGAGTTTGGGCACGACCAACTGCCAGAGGAAGCCGCCGGACTTTTCATCAAAGCACATCAGGACGCCTCGGTCGCCCTGGTGCTGCGGGTCCCGCGGGGCGTCATTATTGGTGCCGACGCACACCCGTCCGCCAGCCACCGTCACGTTGCCATAACTCTGCGATCCGAGCTTGGCCACCCACTTGACGTTTTTCGTCGTCGCCAGGTCCACCTCCTCGGTGCCAAGTTTGAATTTGCCAGGATCGAAACTGCTAGGCAGACCGGTTTCCGGCGAATACATGTTGCGCTCGTTCGTACGGCCCCATTGTGGCCAGTCGTCGGCACGCGCCAAGGCGATTAGAAGTAGTCCAGAGCATAGCAGCGGCAGATTAATCATTGGGGGTAACGGTGATGTTGTCGATGAAAACGCGCATGTCCTGCGGCGCGAAGCCGAACAGGCCGGGAGAGCCATTGCGGTGGGCGCTGCGATGGGCCACTTCGATGGTCCAGGCGGATGGCTCAGGGTCGCCGCGTTTCCATGCCTTGGCTCGCACGGTTCCAGAGCCGTCGGCAGCGACATCGACGCGGGTTTTGAGGTGGTACCATTCGTTAGGCAACCACTTGAAAGCGACGGCTTCGCGGAGGCGTTCGAGGTTGGAGTTGACCTCAAGTTTTTGCTCGTTGCCCTTGAGCAACACGGCGTAGCGCTGGTTGATGACGCCCACATCCGACATTTTGCGCTTGTTGCCGTCGCTTTGGACGTCGGCTTCGACGGTGTAATTTTGCATATCGGCATGACCGATGAACACTTGGGCGCGCTGGAAGAATTTATTGTCGATTGTCTTGGTTAGAGACTTATTGCCGTCGCGTTCTCGCACTTCGAATTTCAATCGGGCGCCGATCCATGGCAGAGGCGGGTAGGCAAAGGCCGCATCTTCGGCGGGGTTGGTTTCGCTGAGTTTATAATCCTCGAAGTCATTCTTGAGGGGGAGATTGGGCAGGACCCGGCCGCGCATGAAGCCGTGCAAGTCGCCTAACGACGCTTGGAACATCCCGGCCGAAGGGACGCTATCGGAAGTTGCGACCAGCATTCCTGCGTTATCGATGTTGGCTTTGAGCATGGATTTCACTTTGGCAGTGGCCGGAATAAAGGCTTCCCAAGCGAGCGACTTTGGATCGACGTTTTCATTGACGGTAAAGCCATTGGCGTCGAGCGATCGGACTCTCAAGGCGAGGGATTGGCCGGGTTTGAGAAACACTTCGGACGGGATGATCTGGAGTTGCTTGGCAGGGCCGGGTTGCGGCCATTTTTCGGCAGCGGGTTCAGCTGCGAGTCCGCGGTTGCGGCCTTTGCTGCCGAAGCAGTAGAGTTTTTTGGTAGTTTGGACATATACCTTGCCGTTGTAGGCGCAGGGACTTCCGAAACAGCGACCTTCGAGGACCACGTGGCTGAGAATTTTGGCTTCGCTTGGCCCGGGGCGAATGATGTAGAACGCCCCCTTGCTGCCGGCATCCGAGGAGTCGTCACCCTTGGCGTTGCCGGGCTCGTTGAGGATTGATAGATAGAGCTTGCCGTCCGCAAACAACGGTGATGCGTTGCGCTGCTCGATGCCGAGCTTGAGTTTCCAGGCGGTCTTGCCGGTATTGGCGTCGAGGGCGCAGAGTTCGCCGGTTTCGGTCACCAGATAGACTCGGTCCTCGTTGAGAGTTAACGAGCTTGTTGAGGTTGAGAGTTCATTGTGCCAGAGGGTCACGCTTGCCGGGTCCACCACTACCGGGCCGTCGGTGGGTTTTGCGGGTTCTACGTTAGGAATTTTGATGGCGATGGTTTCGCCCTTTTCGTAAGGCGTGCCAAAGATCGCGATGATCTTGTCGTTGTTATGGACCACCAGCGAGGCGTTGATGCCTGCCTTGAAAACCGGCACCCGCCACAGTGCCGCGCCGTTGCGGGCATTCACGCAAACGATGCTGCCATCACCACAGGCAGCATAGAAAACCCTCTTGCCGTTGAGCCAGCCAAGAACCGGATGCGAGAACGAATTGTCCTTCGGTTTGTCACCCGGGTTCGAGTCCCAGACCAAGTCGCCGGTGATCTTGTCGAAGGCATAGAACCGGTCCGCAGCCGGGCCCTGCGCACCCCAGTTGGCGGTGACGGCGCGGGTGATGACGAGGTCGCGGTCAATCACCGGCGAGGCGGTGCGCCCGTTCGGAAACGTGAGCCGTCCAAATTCCTCCATCATGCTGTGCTGCCATAGCAGTTTGCCAGTGGCGCTGAAACATCCCAAAATGCCCTGGGTTCCCTGCATATAGACATGGCCCGTTTCGGCGTCGATGGTCGGGCTGGAGGTGGCGTAGCGAAGATAGATGGTGTCGCTTAAAAAGTCGTTATAGAGTTGCTGCCATTGCTTCTTGCCGGTTTCCGCGTCAAAGCAGCCGATTCCTTCCTGCAAGTCAGCCCCCTCACCGACATATCCCATCGCGTAGAGTTTTCCACCGGCAATCACCGGCGTCCCTTGCCCGGGAAATTCACTCGACCACAATTGACTCTTGCCGCCCACTTCCACCTTGGCCGGCAGGCCCGTCTCCTGTGAACTGCCGTTCTGGTTGGGCCCGCGCCACCCAAGCCACCCGGCCACAGGTGCCGCCCAAACTTGTGGCAAACTGACGCCAACCCACGCAAGGCCACCGAATACCAATGGAAGCACATTCGACTTTCGTTTACAGATCATAGGTTTGGGGCAGGCTAGGGTCACTTGATGTTGACGGTAGCACCCGATTCGGGACTCGCAAGAGAAAAAGATATGAATTTCTGAAATTCGGGTATCAACCTGAATTGGAGCTCCTGTGACTGCAACGGCCTATTCCTTTTCGAGGGATTTGATTTGGACGTTGCGGAACCAGACGGTGGCGTCGCCGTGTTTCCCTTGGAGGCCGATGCGGCCCTTGGTGGGCAATTCGGCGCAGGGGGTGCTGAGCCAGCTTGGGATGTCGGTGCCGTTGGGATTTTTCGTGGCAGACGTCCACAGCGCCATGTCCATATCGGCCGTGAGCTCGCCGTTGAGCCAAACTTTGATACTTTTGCGCTTGGCCTCAATCGTCATGTGGTTCCACTCGCCGGATTTTTTAGTCATGGCCTTGGCAGGGGCCAGGTGGCCAAAGATGCCGCCGCTGTGCCAAGTTGGATCCGTCTTGGCCCATTTCTCCGCGGTTTGATCCAAGATCTGGACTTCAACGGAATGAGGGATCCAGTTAGGGGTATCGGTGCAATAGATAAGGACGCCACTGTTGGTACCTGCGGCGTTCTTAAACTCCAAATCCAACAGGAAATTCTGGTACTCCGCCTTGCTCCAAATGCACTCGTCAGCATTGGCGGTGAGCTCGCCATTGGCGACAGACCAGACCCCGGCGGCGCTCTCCGTATTGGAAAAATCGGTGGCAATCAGCGGCGACCAACCCGGGCCGTCGGCCTTCGGTTGAGGTTGCGGTTGGGCGGAAGCGAGGGCGGAGATGCCCGCGAGGGTGGCGATGATGATGGCTGATTTCATGAGGTTGGTGGCTGAATTCATAACTGATGACTAATGACTGATGATCACTGAGAACTAATAACTGACGACAACATCTCAAACGTCTCCGCGGGCGTCTTTTTCGAGCTGGATGCGATCGTTGAGGTTGCGGGCCTGCACCCGGTTATTGCGCTTGGCCCAGCGCTCTGTGGCCATCTGGCGCTTGGCAGCCCGCTTGCGCAAGGCCGCTATTTCATTTTCCAAATTGAGAAAACTCGCATACCGGGCGCTTTCGATCCGGCTATCTTCGACGGCCGCCCGCAACGCGCATCCGGCATCCTGGCGGTGGCTGCAATCGGCGAAGCGGCACTGCGCCGTGAGTGCCTCGACGTCGGCAAAACTCTCGCGCAAGGTCGTCTCGTCGGTCCACATTTGAATTTCGCGCATGCCGGGGTTATCGATGAGCATGCTGCCGCCGGGCAGTGGCACCAACTCACGGCTGGTAGTGGTGTGGCGGCCTTTGCCAGTGACGGCATTGACCTCGTCGGTCCATTGCCAATCCTCACCGTAGAGCTGGTTGACGAGGGTGGACTTGCCCACGCCGCTGGACCCGACGATGCACATCGTCAGGCCCTTTCTGAGGTGTTTTTTGAGGGCACGCAAGCCCTCACCGTTGAGGGCGCTGGTGACGTGGACTGCTGCGGCGTCCCACAGCGCGGAGATTTGAGCGGCGGCCTGGAGGCTTTGCTCGGGCGGATAGAGGTCGGCCTTGTTGATGAGTACGACCGCCTTGGCCCCGCTCAGCCCGATGAGGGTGAAATAGCGCTCCATGCGCCGCAGGTTAAAGTCGGCTCCAGCGTCGGTGACCACGGCAACCAGATCGATGTTGGCCCCGATGACCTGGGCTTGCGAACTGTTGCCGGGCATTTTTCGCGAAAAACAGGAACGCCGCGGCAACAGCGCCCGGATCACGTGGGCCTGATTCTCGTTGCCGAGCTCCACCGCCACCCAATCCCCCACCGCCGGCAAATCCGCATCGCAGACCGCAGCGTGCCACAGGCGGCCGCAGAGGATGACGTCGATTTCCTCGCCGTCTGCGAGGAATGCCCCGAAATTAATGGGCGTCTCGCGGATCAAACGGGCGGGCACCCAGCCTTTGGCGCGGTATGCGGCGAAGGCTTGAGCAAATTCAGGGGTCCATCCCAAGCTGCGCAGGGTCATCTGGGACGCATCCTAGCTGGATCCGCCCGCGCCGTCAACCCGCGACATCCCAGCCTTCATCCCTGGGCGCAGCGAAATCAACATCACCCTCGATGCCCTGCCGCGCATAGGCATCCGCCCCGGACCTCCCGTTCAGCGACTTTCCTCAGCACCTCTTCACACGACACTTGGCAAGGGTCGCTTGGCAAGGGTCGTTCCGCATGTGATTGCGCATTGCCATTGGGGCGGTGAAGTGTTTGGCTGCGGTTGCGATGGACATCACAGAGATCGACCGAGAGGATTTCCGCAATTTGCTAGAGGAAATTGGCAACACCCGCATGCCCTTCGGCAAGTTCGGGATCAAGGCCTATCCGCCGAACGGGGTGCCTATCACCGACCTGCCACCGGAGTACCTGGCGTGGTTCAAGGAACGCGGGTTTCCCAAAGGCCGCCTCGGCGAATTGATGGAGCAGGTTTTTGAAATCAAGGCAGTGGGCATGGACAGCGTGTTTGATCCCATCCGGCGGGCCGGCGGTGGGCGCTTCCCACTTCGCCACACCAAGACCCGGGCATTTCGCTTTGACTGACGCGCCGGCTGGGTTCCTAGAAACTCTTGGTGCGTTCCGATTGCTGGCGGGGCAACGTGATTTCAAAGCTGGTACGCACCCCTGGGGCGGACTGACACGTGATACCGCCGCAGTGGGCTTCGATGGCGCGCTTAACGATGGAGAGGCCCAGCCCGGTGCCCTTGATCTGGTTTTGGGAGTGGTGTTTTTCGACCCGATAAAAGCGCTTGAAGATGAACGGCAGATCTGCGGCAGGGATACCGATGCCGTTGTCAACGACGGCCAGGCGCAGTCCCTCACCGAACACGGCGCTGAGGATGCCCACCTGCAGGCCGGGCTTGGGGTTTTGTTTGAGGGCGTTCTCAATGAGATTGAACAAGATCTGCGTCCAATAAAACCGGTCGCCGTAGAGGGTCACCGCAGAATCATGCAACTGAATGGCTACCGTGGCATTTTGCGCCCGGATGAGCGGCTCCAGCCGGTCAATCATGTCCCGCACGCATTCAATGAGCAAAAACTCCTCCATGCGCAACGTTGAGGCATCGCCCGACTCAATCCGCGATATGAGCAGCATGTCCTCAATGATGCGGGTGATGCGCCCGGTGTGCTTGCGCATGATGCCCAGAATGCGCAACGTGCCAACTCGATCATCCAGCATGTCTGGTGCCTCTAGAAATGTCTCCAGATACCCATCGACCAAAGTGATGGGTGTGCGCAATTCATGAGATGCGTTAGCTACAAAGTCCTTGCGGATTTGCTCAAGCTGATGCGCGGCCGATAGATCGCGCAACAAGATGCGGATGTGCGGCGCGGCGTCGGCCTGAGGCAACGCAGCGGCATCCACCAACCACACCGAGTCGCCGGCAGCGGTGTCCTGATGGCGGGCAGGGGCGGCCTCGGCGGGCAATTGGACCTGCGCGGCTGTTGGCTCGCCGGTGTTGCGGCACGCCAGATAGGGAGCGGCGAGCCGCGCATCGCGAAGCACTTCGAGCACCGTGCGACCGATGATTGGCGCAGGCCCCAATAACGCGGCGGCGGCCTGGTTGCAATGTTGGATCAGCCCCTGGGCGTCGGCAATGAGAAAGGCATCAGGAAAGGCGTTAAGCAGCCCGTCGCGTTCACTGCGCACCGCAGCCAGCGCCCGCAAGTGCTGAGCCTGTTGGCGTTGCAGCAAGTGGCGCAAGCGAAGGATGACGGCACGCTGGCGCAGCACCCAAGCCAGCAGGCATAAAGTGGCGAGCGTGAGAAGGATCGTGTTCAGGCTCATGGTGGGGAGCACGCGGCGGCACCTTCAGTGTGGCTCGAAAGGCGGCGGATTTCAATTCATTCTCCCAAAGGGATTGCAGAACCATCCCCCTTGCCGTGCCCTAGAGCTTGTGTAGGAGTCAAGTTTTCCAGAACCGAATGGATTGACGATTGACGCTTGTTGATTTTGGATTTTCAAGCACTCTAGGGCTGTTTCAGCAACCTGCCTAGCACATCAAGCGTGACCCGGATGGATATATCGAGGGAATCGGCCGAGAGGTTGCGAAAATTATCGGCTGGCGTGTGCCACCAAGAAAACTGGGTAAAATCCCCGATGATGTCCACCATCGGAAACCCGGCACGCGACAGCGGTGTGTGATCGTCAGTGATCGGGATCGGGCCCACTGCGAAGTACTTGCCAGCCCCTTGCTTGGCCGCCGACGCCAGCACAGCCTCACGCAAAACGTCGGGCGTGTCCGAGGGCAAACGAATCGTCAAGTCCTTGTGGCCAATCATATCTAGCAAAACCCCGAAACTCGGTTTAGCGACGCTAGCCGGCCATGAGTTGGCGTAATGGCGGCTGCCGTAGAGCCCGTCAAAGGCGGTGATGTCTTTTTCAAACGCCTCCTCGCCGTCGAAAAATACCAACTCCATCTGCTTCGCCTGCTGCGGGCTTGCGCTCGCCAGCACCCGGGCAATTTCCAGCATCGCCCCGCAGGCGGACGCCGAATCATCCGCCCCAAGAAACCTCTCCTGCTTGATGGCTTTCGAGTCCATGTGCGCACAGAGCAAACCCTTCGCTGCTCGCTGCCATGGGTCCGCATCGCCACCCGCAAAACGCGCCCGCAGGTTCTCAAATTTCACTTCCCCCTGTGCCGTGCCGCGCTCAAATGACTGGCCTACGCTCACCCATCCAGCCGCTTCGAGCTGACCTCGCAAGCGCTGGCGCACCGCCTGCGACGCCTCAGAACCCGCTGGCCGGGGGCCGAGCGCCAGAATGGCTTCAGTTTGGGCCAGCGCGGCTCGTCCGTACCGCGGCACCTGGCGGGCCATCCACCACCAACCACCACCACCACCGCCGATTACTAGGACGGCACATACTCCAATCAGCTTGATTCTGGCCTGCACGGCCGGAGACTGATCGAGTCCGCCGCCGGTGAAAAGCACCATTTTCGGGACCCCTTCAAATTGGGCTCGCTTGATTCCTGGGCTCGCTGTTACCCCCCCAGATCAGCAAGGATTCTGAATAGAGGTCGGGTATCCTGAAGGTCAGTGCGAAATAGCGCATTGCGCTAAAAAGACACTGATTTCGCTTAATGCACATTGCCGAAAACGTGCCGCAGTGTAAAACCATCTCGCAAGCGACGCTGCATGGATCGGGTTTTTTAGTTGCTACCACTAACACCGATTCCCAAACCCGCCTTTCAGCACGCGCTACCGTCTAGCAAACAACGAGAAAACCGATAACACCCATGAAAAACACCAATATTGCAGCGCCCCCTGGGTC
>Ga0209697_10004897_pt1 | contig 17046 bp, 15 predicted proteins | sample AliMusrvi5mmetaG_FD_184115 | JGI IMG/M metagenome (GOLD analysis project Ga0209697, IMG submission 184115) | Freshwater lake bacterial and archeal communities from Alinen Mustajarvi, Finland, to study Microbial Dark Matter (Phase II) - Alinen... | ecosystem: Environmental > Aquatic > Freshwater...
ACATAAAACCAGAGGTGCAGCGCACCGAAACATTGTATTTGTAAGTATATGAAAAACAGAACATATTATTAAAATAATTATTCTCGTCATTCATTGTTTATCCCGAACTCAGGTTTATAAAATCCAATTGAATAAAAATCCAACTATCATTATTCCGCCGCCGACAATGGCAATAAATGTCAGAATCAAAGGCATTTTCAACACTTTTCGGAGAATAATCATTTCGGGCAATGACAAGGCAATTACCGACATCATAAATGCCAAAGCCGTTCCAAGCGATGCTCCTTTTTCGATCAGAACAGAAACAATCGGAATGATACCCGCAGCGTTGGAATACAAGGGAATGCCAATTAATACCGACAATGGGACGGAATACCAGGCAGATTTTCCCATAAGCGAAGCCATAAATTCTTCTGGAACATAACCGTGTGCTCCTGCGCCGACAAAAATACCCAATGCCACATACAGCCAAACTTTTCCAACTATTTCTTTCACCGCATCAAATCCCATTGTTATGCGTTGCGAAAAAGTGATTCTTTCTTCTTCCGCATCGCCTTCTCCAAATTTAGTAGTGTAAACCCATTCTTCCACCCATTTTTCAAGATTAAGCTTGCCAATAATCCAACCGGCTACAATGGCAATAGTTAATCCTGTGCCAATATAAATTGCAGCTACTTTCCAACCAAACAATCCATAAAGAAGTATTACAGCTACTTCGTTAATCATTGGAGCTGCTATTAAAAATGAAAAAGTAACTCCAAGGGGAACGCCCGATTCCACAAATCCAAGAAAGAGCGGAATGGCCGAACAGGAACAAAAAGGTGTTACAATTCCCAATAAAGAAGCCATAATATTACCCATGAATGTTGATTTACCTTCCAGCGCTTTTCTTGTACGTTCGGCAGTGAAATAACTGCGGAGAATTCCAACAAAGAAAATAATCAGAATTAATAACATCAATACTTTTGGAAACTCGAAAATAAAGAATCTAAGAGCTTCAGTAAGTTTCTCACCTTTTGTCATCCCTAAAACTATATCAATAAACCAATCGGTTACAGGTTGGAGATTGGCATATACTACGTACCAAACAGGCAATAATATGAATGCAATTTGAAAATTGCGCGATTTGAAAATTTGAAGATTCATTAGGCAAATTTGAAGTTTTGAAAATGTGCACATTAAAAAAAAAGAATTAAGAAAACTCAGCTATCAAATTTCCCCCTTCAGGGGGTTAGGGGGCAGATTTAGGGGGCAAAAAATACCACCACATAATAAATTCCTACCAAGATAAATACAACTGATACCACACGTCTGAACCACCGTTCGAAGGTTTTAATTTGATTGTAAAATTTACCGACATTACCGACTGCGTAAGCCAACAGCCACGCAAAAAGAATTACGGGTATTCCGGTGGCAATGGCAAATAAAACAGGCAGATACAACCCACTTGCACTCGCCACGGTCATTGGAATGAGCATTACAAAATAAATCACGCCGCTATAGGGACAAAATGCCAGGGCGAAAACCATTCCCAATAACAATGTACTCCAATAACTACCTTTTCTTTTCTCTTCTATTTTATCAGTCAAACCTGAAAATCCTGGGAATTTGATTTTTATCACATCGAGCATAAATAACCCAATCAGAATAAGTGCAGGGCCTAACAGTTTTTCGCCCCAACCCTGAAACATCATAGAGATATGCATTTTGCTTGCACCAAAGAAAATAATTAGTGCCAAGCCGGTGTAACTAATAGCTCGACCGAGTGTATAAACCAACCCATTCATAAAAACACGACGGCGATTTTCAATGTCACGACTGATAAACCCAATAGCCGAAATATTTGTAGCCAGTGGACAAGGACTAATGGCAGTCATTAGCCCTAATACAATGGCTGTTACAAATGCGTATTGTGAATTTTCTAATATGCTTTGGAAAAATTCCATTTTATATTTGGAAATTAAAACAGTGGATCAATTGTTTTTTTCAACTCGGCTTTAAGTTTTTCGGGGCTGCTTTTAGCGTACATAAATCCCTGATCGGTGAGGTCGAAGCGTTTGTTACCACTAATTACTAAAAGTGCCTGACCTTCTGCATTGCATTTTTTGGCTAAGGCTTCAGAGGTTTTTTCGTCGAGATTCAGGGATTTAAAAGTAATTAAACCCTTTTTGTACAGTGCGGGATAAAGTGTTGCAATGGCGGCTTGTGTCTCTGACTCAACTGCCTGACAGGTTGCGCAACGGCGGGTGTAATGAAAATAATATATTTCAACTTTGGTTACAGCCTGCAATGACATTATCATCATGGTTAGTATAAATGCAGAAATCATCTTTTTCATATCTTGTAAATTTTAGTTGTTAGTATTTCTTTCAATTCATCGTTTGAAGGTACGCGTCCTTTTACAACAACTTTACCATCAACCACCAATGCCGGAGTGGTCATAACGTTGAACTTCATAATTTCTACAATGTCTTCAACTTTACTGACTGTGGCATCAATATTATATTGAGCAATAACTTCACGTGTGGCTTTTTCAAGTGATTTGCACTTTGGGCAGCCGGTTCCTAATACCTGAATGTTCATAATTATTTTAAAATTGCCCCCAACCCCTAAAGGGGAGTAAGAGTGATTAGTATTGTTTGTTTATAAAATATTAAGTATTTATATCATTTTTAATAGTTAAAGAAGTTGAACCTGCACTATTCCCTCTTTAGGGGGTTAGGGGGCAGGACAACAGCTAGTTTTTTCAGTTTTCAATTCAAAAAAAACTTCGAAATAAGCTTGTGCTTTTTTCCAGTTTTCGGGGTTGATACAGTATTTTACTTTGGGTGTTTCTATTTCACCCTGAATGAGTCCTGCATCTTTCAATTCTTTTAAGTGTTGGGATACTGTGGCTTTGGCAATTGGTAACTCTTTATTTATGTCACCAAAGTAGCAACTATCCATCGATGCAAGAAATTGTAAAATGGTAATTCGTGCCGGATGTCCCATAGCTTTTGCAAAGCGTGCGAGTTGTTCGTTGTCAATAGTGTACTCTTTGTTTGTGTGGCAATTCATAGTGTAAATAATCTTTGTTGTTTGTTGTTCGCAAAAATACGAACAATAGTTTGACGTCCAAGCACTTTTTTGTTTTTTTTTTCTGCGTATTTTCAAATTCACAAAATACTGTATAGAAATAGTCTTTTTTTTTGAAAAACACGATGAGAATTTTCTGTTGTTTAAAATTATCACTACATTTGCTAAATTATTATTAAAAAGAAAAACTTAAAATACAACGATATGAAATTCATTGTTTCTAGCACCGACCTTTTGAGCCACTTACAAGCCATCAGCCGTGTAATAAACAGCAAAAACTCACTGCCCATTCTGGATAATTTTTTATTGCATCTTGAAGGAAATAAGCTGACTATGACTGCTTCAGATATTGAGACTACCCTGATAACTTCAATGGAAGTAGAAACCGCAGAAGGAAACGGTAAAGTTGCTGTTGCATCACGCCTATTGCTGGATACATTGCGCGAATTTTCGGAACAACCGCTTACTTTCAGCATAAATGATTCAAATCTGGCTTTGGTAATTACTTCTGCCAACGGATCATATAATTTTATTGGACAAAATGGCGATGAATATCCACGTATGCCTCAACTTCAGGACGATGCACGTGCTCTGTCTTTGCCTGTTACAACACTGTCTGCCGGTATCTCGAAAACGCTTTTCTGTACTGCCGACGATGAATTACGTCCCGTAATGAATGGTGTGTTCTTTGACATCACAGCTGATAGCCTCACGTTGGTGGCAACCGATGCTCATAAATTGGTACGTTACAAAACCACTCATACTTCGGCATCAGTTCAGGGAGAAGAAACTGTAAACTTCATTCTGCCAAAGAAACCGGCTACTATGTTGAAAAACATTTTACCAAAAGAAAGTGGTGAAGTCGAAATTCGTTTCGATAGCAAAAATGCGCATTTCAAGCTGGCAAATTATACCATGATCTGCCGTCAGGTTGAAGGCCGTTTCCCCAATTACAACGGTGTTATTCCAAAAACGAACCCTTTTAAAATCATTATCGACCGCGCAACATTATTTAATGCATTGAAACGTGTTTCGGTTTTTGCTAATCAGGCTAGTAACCTGGTTAAATTGGTTTTCGGAGGAAATCAGATTCAAATTTCAGCTCAGGATATCGATTTTTCGATTTCGGCAGAAGAAACTATCAGTTGCCAATTTGATGGAGAACCAATTAAAATTGGTTTCAAATCTTCATTTCTGATTGAAATTCTAGGTAATATCAATGCTTCTGATATCGTTTTCGAATTATCGGATGCTTCACGTGCGGGCTTGATACTTCCATTTGAAAATGAAGCAAACGAAGAAATTCTGATGTTGTTGATGCCAATGTTGCTGAACGATTAGTAAGATTCAAGAGTAAAGAATCAAGAATCAAGAATCAAGACTGGATTTACTCTTTTTTTATCAAATACATTACAAGGTCTAAGGTCGTAAGTCTTTAGACCTTAATTTTTTTTAATACATACAACATAATATTTAGCTGCAAGATTCCTTTCTATTCAAGTTTTGGCTCTTGTATCTTGGTTTTAAAATCTAAATAAAAATGAAACTTCAACTAAAAAATCCAATTATTTTTTTCGACCTTGAAACTACAGGAACCAATATCGTATCAGATCGCATTGTAGAAATTGCATATCATAAGGTCTCGCCTAACGGACGAGAAGAAACAAAAACTATTCGCATTAATCCAGAGATGCCAATTCCTGCATCTGCATCTGCAATTCATGGAATTTATGATACCGACGTGGCTGATTGCCCTACTTTTAAGTCTGTAGCCAAAGAAATAGTGCGAGATATTGAAGGTTGCGATCTGGCAGGATATAATTCTAATCGTTTTGACATTCCGTTATTAGCCGAGGAACTGCTTCGTGCTGAGGTGGATATTGATTTGTCTAAACGAAAATTTGTAGATGTACAGGTGGTTTTTCATAAAATGGAAGCACGTACACTGGCAGCAGCTTATAAGTTTTACTGCGATAAAGACTTGGTTGGCGCACATGGAGCAGAGGTAGATACACTAGCTACTTACGAGGTGCTGATGGCTCAGTTGGATCGTTACCCGGAGTTAAAAAATGACATAGAGTTTTTGTCAAAATTTACCACTCAGAATAATAACGTCGACTTTGCAGGGCGAATGATTTATAACGATAAAGGGGAAGAGATTATCAACTTTGGGAAATATAAAGGGCAGAAGGTTGCTGATGTATTGAAGAATGATTTTGGTTATTATGGTTGGATGATGAGTAGTGATTTCTCGTTACATACAAAGAAAGTGCTGACTAACATTAAGTTGCGTGATTTTAATAAGTAATTAGCTCATTAGTGAAAATTGATATGTTTTGATTTTCTTAGGGAAATTTGGAGTTAGAGAATAGGAAGTTGTGAGCAAAAGTATTAAAAATGTGTTTCTATGTGTCTGTATAACTCTTTTGGCATGGTCATTGTTGAAATTTTAATTGCTTTTAATGTCATTTTGTTTGTATGAAACGAACATGTTTTTACAAACTCTAAAGCATTATGAAAATGGTGTCTTGTGAGTCATTTGCGACAACTAAAAAACAATTATTTACGCATGAAAACCCCGAAATTACTTTTATTTATCCTGTTTTTACTGACTTTGGCTGCGCCTGTAGAAAGTCAGGACAATTCGGTTGTTCCGCAACGAACACCTGAACAGGAAGCTTCAAAGCAAACCGAGAAGCTTCAGCAGGAACTTAATCTGACTCAGGAACAACTAAATCAAGTTTACGAAATAAACCTGCGTTACGCTCGCGAACGGCAAATCTCAAATACAAGAGGTCAGGCTGTTGAACGAATGAAAAATAAAAATGAGGATATTCAACAGATCCTAAATGCGGAACAGAATGAAAGGTTGCAAACAAAGCGGTACGAACGTACAACTATTGATGCACCATCAATGAAAAGGAATCAACCGAATATGTCTTTGGGCTTTCATATTCAAACTGAATTTAGGTCTAATCCTACATTTCGGGTATCTTCCAATAATATGAATACGCTCAGTAATTACAGGCAATCATCACAGGCGGTTCGCAAAAGTATGCCAGCAAATAATTCTCAGCGAAATTCAATGCCATCGCTTACTCCGGTGTTACGGAGTAAGCAGCGGCAAAATAATCAGTCCTCAATCCGTTCTTCATCGGGTACAACAAGTACACAAAGACGAACTGAGCCAGTTTCAAGTTCTGGTAGAAGATAAACATGCCAAATCCATATTTTAGTTTCAAACAGTTTACGGTTCATCACGATAAATGTGCCATGAAAGTGGGCATTGATGGTGTTTTGCTGGGTGCATGGACTAAAGTTGGAAATGCAAATCAGATACTTGATATTGGGACTGGAACTGGATTGATTGCCTTGATGCTTGCCCAGCGAAGCAAGTCAACTATTATTGGAATAGATATTGATTCTGATGCCGTTTTACAAGCCAAGGAGAATGTTCACAAATCCCCCTGGTCAGATAGGGTTGAGGTTCATGAAAGTGCTTTGCAGAAGTTTTCTACAACTTTGTCTTTTGGTTTTGATTTAATTGTTTCCAATCCACCTTATTTTGTGAATTCGTTGAAAACTCCTTCCGAAAGTAGGACGGCAGCACGTCATTCAGATACACTTTCGCATGAAGAATTAATTGAAAATGCTGTACGACTATTGAATCCGGACGGGCGGATTTGTATAATTCTTCCTGTAAACGAGGGGCTTCAGTGTGTTGAATTTGCAATAAACAATGGCTTATTTTGTTCTAAATTGGTCAGGGTGTATTCAAAACCAAATGCAGAAGCTAAACGATTGTTGATGGAGTTTACTCAAATTCCGATTGAAAGGATAGAAACCGAACTAACCATCGAAAGTGAAATCCGTCATCATTACTCGCCTGAGTTTACAGCATTAGTAAAAGAGTTTTATTTGAAATTATAGACTATTCCCAATAAAGAAATCAGGTAAATTGGTTCTTAAAACCGATTTACCTGATAATTTATTTCAAGTTGCAAAATCTTACAAGAGCGCTTCTACTTTTGCAGTCAAAACTGCTTTTTGTGTTGCACCGATTTGTTTATCAACTAATTGTCCATCTTTGAAGAATAAAATAGTTGGAATATTGCGAATACCGTATTCGTTTGGAGTGTCAATATTGTTGTCCACGTCCATTTTTCCTATAACTACTTTTCCGTCGTATTCTTTAGCAAGTTCTTCTACTACCGGGCCAACCATGCGGCAAGGTCCACACCATTCAGCCCAAAAGTCAATTACTACCGGTTTACCACTGTTGATAATTTCTTTGATGTTCTCATCAGTAAATTCTAAAGCCATAATATTGAGTTTTAAATTGTTTTTTTTAAGTTGTCAGTAAAACATCTCTTAGCTGAAAATGTTTTTGCCTGTTGTAAAATATACTTATTTATAATTTCTATAGGTTTTTTATTTGCTCAATTAGATTAATGTACCTGAAATTCAAGAATCTCTTCAACTTGCGCATTTCGTATGCTGTGATACACTTCAGTATTCATTTGAAACCGGTGCTGACGTGAAAAGAGTTTTACTTTGTTAGGTGAAAGTTCATCCACCACATTGATGTATAAATTGACGTTTCCTTTATTCTTCAGAATCAAGTCATTCAGTTCTATTGCAAAATCAGTTGTGAGTTGTTGTAGTCTGATTGTGAGAGTCAGGGTGTTGACTAATTTGTCTTTGACATCATTAAATACTTCAATTTTTTGAATTTTCAATTCTAATTCTTTTGGAACATCGGAGTTGGTTTCTTGTTTTTTAAATTTAAAATCGGCACCCCGTTCCTGAACTACAGCGTTGATATACAGGTATAAATCCTTGATCATGTACTTTCCGAATTCAATATAGTTTTTCCCAAATAATGCAAATTCAAAGGCTCCTACATAATCTTCGAGTGTGAATATGCCATAAGGATTTCCCGCTTTTGAGGTTCCATTGCGGAAATTGGTTACCATTCCACCAATTTTCAATGCTTTGCCCTGAAGTGCCGACAAATCCTTTAAATCAACCGTAGTTGTATTGCAAATATGATTTATTTCAAATTCAAATTCATCTAACGGGTGAGCTGACAGGTACATGCCAATCAAGTCACGCTCTTTATTCAATCGTTCCAATGGCGACCATTCGGGTGCATACGGAATTTCAGGTTTGGCAATTTCCACGGCATCAATTCCTCCGAAAAGTGAATTTTTAATCATTGCTATGTCAGTTTGGAATTTATTTCCATACCGCAAAATAGTTTCCAATACCTGTTCGCCTTTGCTGTTTTCAATGAAAAGCTGTTCGCGATGAACATCCGGAAAACTATCAAATGCGCCTGATAAAGCCAGACTTTCCATGGCTCGTTTGTTGCAAGCAGTCAGATTGACGCGTTCAATCAAATCGAACATGCTTTTATATTTACCGTTCGCTTTGCGTTCGTTCACAATGGCTTCAACGGCTCCTTCGCCCACACCTTTTACGCCACCAAGTCCGAAACGTATATTTCCTTCATTGTTTACGGTGAAAGTCAAATCGCTTTCGTTCACGTCAGGCCCCATTACACTCATGCCGAGATTTTTGCATTCGTCCATGAATTTCCCAACTTCGGTAATGTCGTCTTTGTTGCGTGTTAAGTTGGCAGCCATAAATTCTGCCGGATAATGCGCTTTCAGATATGCGGTTTGATATGCAATCCACGAATAACAGGTTGCATGGGATTTATTAAAAGCGTATTCGGCAAATTTCTCCCAGTCGCTCCAAATTTGTTCTAGTTTAGCCTTAGGTCCATATCCATTTTTTTCGCAACCCTCCATAAACTTAACCTTCAAGGTTGCCATTTTATCTTTGAGCTTCTTTCCCATTGCTTTACGAAGCTCATCTGACTGACCACGACTAAACCCAGCTAGTTCTCTACTTAAAATCATCACCTGTTCCTGATAAACAGTAATACCGTATGTTTCTTTTAAGCTTTTCTCCATTTCTGGAAATGCATAATTTATCTTTTCATGACCATGCTTTCGATTGATAAATTGAGGAATATATTGCATTGGACCTGGACGGTACAAGGCATTCATGGCAATTAAATCTTCGAATTGAGTTGGTTTCAGGTTTATCAAATGCTTTTGCATACCGGCTGACTCGAACTGGAATGTTCCGACAGTCAGACCTTTACTGAAAAGTTCGTATGTTTTGCAATCATCTATCGGAATGGCATCAATATCAAGATCGATTCCTTTCGACTTTTTGATATTGGATAATGCTTCTTTGATAATTGACAGGGTTTTTAGTCCTAGAAAGTCCATTTTAATCAAGCCTATTTCTTCAATTACCGAACCTTCGTATTGGGTAACCAACATTTCTTCGTTGGTTTCTTTGTCCATGGCCGTGCTGAGTGGCACTAAGTTGGTCAAATCGTCGGCCCCAATAATTACACCACAAGCGTGAACGCCGGTTTGACGAACAGTTCCTTCCAACATTTCGGCATAACGCAATGTGTTCGACAGGTTTTGGTCGGATGAGTTCCGTGCCAATTGAAGTTCGGGTACGTATTTCAGGCAATTAGCAATATTTACTTTGGGTGCTTTCCCATCGGCTCCTTCGGGAAATTTATCAGGAATAAGTTTAGTTAGGCGGTCGGCTTCGGCAAGTGGAAGTCGTTGGACACGTGCCACGTCTTTGATAGACGATTTGGTGGCCATTGTTCCATATGTGATAATATGAGCTACACGTTCTTTTCCGTATTTTTCCGTAACCCATCGTAATACCTGTCCACGTCCGTCATCATCAAAGTCGATATCGATATCGGGCATCGAGATTCGGTCGGGGTTGAGGAAGCGCTCAAAAAGCAAGTCGTATTTCAGTGGGTCGATGTCTGTAATGCGTAGGCAGTAAGCTACCACAGAACCTGCAGCCGAACCACGACCAGGACCAACCGACACTTTCATGTCACGTGCTGCACGAATAAAATCTTGTACAATCAAGAAGTAACCAGGGAAACCCATAGTTTTCATTACATGCAACTCGAAGTCGATTCGCTCTTTTTGTTCGGTTGTCAGTTTAGCACCATATCTGAGAGCAGCTCCTTCGTAGGCTAGTTTGGTCAAATAATCGGCTTCAAGTTTTACGCGTACCGCTTTTTCATATCCACCTAACCTGTCAAATCCGTCGCCAAACTCTTCGCGAAGCATTGCTTCCGTAAATTTACTCCTGTATTGTTCTTCGGTGGCAAAACTTTCGGGAATTGGGAAAACAGGCATCATGGCATTGGAATCGATGTCGAAAAATTCAACTTTATTCGCAATTTCTAATGAGTTTTCAAGTGCTTCGGGTATGTCGGCAAAGACTTGCCACATTTGTTCCGGCGATTTGAGCCATTCTTGCTTGGTGTAGCGCATGCGACTTGGATCGTCCAGATCCTTACCGGTGCTCAGGCATATCAATCGTTCGTGTGCTTCGCCGTGTTCCTCTTCCACGAAGTGAACATCGTTTGTAGCAACAAGTTTTGTGTTTGTTTTTTTTGCCAGTTTTATGAGTTCTGCATTCTGACGCATTTGCTTGTCGTAGCATTCGTAGTCTGCGTTCGGCTTGTCTGTTTTATGGCGCTGTAGTTCTATGTAATAATCGTCACCAAATACCCGTTTGTACCATAATATGGATTTTTCGGCGTCTTCCAGATTTCCGCTTTCTACTTTCTTATGAATTTCACCTCCCAGACAGGCAGATGAGGCTATTAATCCCTCACTGTATTTTTCCAGTATCTCATGGTCAATGCGGGGACGGTAATACATACCGTCAATCCACGACATGGAAACCAATTTGCAAAGATTCTGATAGCCTTTTTTATTCTTGGCAAGCAACACCAGATGATAGCCGCTGCGATCTTCCGTTCCGTCTTTTGAGAGGCGTCCACGTTTAGCCACATACGCTTCACAACCGATAATGGGTTTGAAAAGTTTTTGTTTTTCTTCCTCAATTTCTTTCAGGATGCCGGTTTTTTCTTCTTCTGAGATGCCTTCTTCTATGAGTTTTTTTTGTAGGTCAGTAATTTGCGCTTTTACCTTGACGTTCTTCTTTTTGGTATAATTGAAAAATTCCTTGACGCCAAACATGTTTCCATGGTCAGTAATAGCCACGGCATGCATGCCGCTTTTGTCAGCTTTGTCCACTAGATTAGGAATGGAGGACATGCCATCCAGTACCGAATAGTGGGAGTGAACGTGAAGATGAACGAAAGAACTCATGTTAAGTGATTATTTTCTGGTAAATTTACAAACTATGGGTTTAGTCTGGTTTTGCGTGGCTAAAGATACTGCTATTTTCGAAAGGAGTTGAAAAAATGAATAGGAAGTTATTGACAAATTTCAAAAAAAGAGCCTCAACTAAATGTTTGTTGATTAAAAAAAATGGTGAGGTAATTTACCCCACCAATCCAATGTTATTTTTTTTCAATTGTGCTTATTCCATTTTGTAAACCAGGGCATTAATATTCATTCCTGCACCTACGGATGCAAAAATGAGTAAGTCACTTTTATTTATTGTATGACCGTCCAATTTATTCTTAAGTATCAGGTCAAATAGCGTTGGTAAAGTGGCAACCGAAGTATTCCCCAGCTTATCAACAGTCATTGGCATAATCCCTTCTGGAGCTTCATTTATGTCATAAAGGGCGTAGAATCTTTTTAGTATGGCATCGTCTAATTTGCCGTTAGCTTGGTGGATTAGGATTTTTTTTATGTCATCTAATCCAAAATCACTACTATCAAGGCAGGTTTTAATTGCTTGTGGAACAGTTTCAATAGCATATTGATAGAGTTTTCGTCCGTTCATTTTAAGGAATAAATCATCTTTTTTCTCAAAACTAGGATTAAAGGATGGTCCCATGTGCAACAGTCCGGCATGTGAAAACGTGTCAGAGCGTGTTTTATGAGCCAGTATACCAATAGGAGTGGTGCTTTCTTTGGCTTCGAGAATAACTGCGCCGGCTCCGTCGGCATAAAGCATGCAGTCGCGGTCATGCGAGTCACTAATGCGCGACAGCACATCGGCACCAATAACGAGGATTTTCTTTGCATCACCCGATTTAATATAGTAATTTGCTTGAATTACAGCCTGAAGCCAGCCCGGACAACCAAAAATCAGGTCGTAAGCAATGGTTTCCGGGTTTTTGATTTGTAGTTTGTGTTTAACTTTCGAGGCCATAGCCGGCACATGATCCGATGCACGGTTGTTGTGTTGAGTGTCTCCAAAGTTGTTGGCAACAATAACATAATCCAGTTCTTCTTTGTCTATTCCGGCAGACTTGATGGCTTCTTCGGCAGCAAAAAAAGCCATGTCCGATGTTGTCAGGTCATCCGTAATGTATCGTCTTTCGGCAATAGTTGTAATTTCCAGAAACTTATCTGCAATTTCACGACCTGCTTTATTGATCTTTACTCCGTTTGTTTCAAAAAACTCATTGTTAAGGAAGTAATCATTCTTAATCTCTCTTGAAGGAATATAACTTCCGGTTCCGGTAATAACACTGTAAATGGTTGTATTCATACGAAAATAATTTGTTTTCAAGTTGACGTAACCTCACTGACGGTAGTCGGGTGGAATTCGTCCTGTTTTTTAGGAATTCGTTTTATGTTCTAAAATTAATGTTTCGGTGAGTATTTGCCAGAGTAGGATTGGCATTTGCTCAAAAGAGTTACAAAGTTAAAAATAAATTGTAGTATTTGTTGGTGATAATGATATTTAGTAATAGTATTTGTAAGTAATTAATAATATTTATTGATATGTATTTAAAAGCAATATTCAGATAATCAGACTTGGAATGGAAGTAAAACGGACATCCCGTTTCATCGGGACTTATAAATATTTACTAGTAACTACTTATCTTGTTATGAGCTTAGTGTAATTTAATCTGCAGAACATGAATTAATAGTATTAAAAATTCATAATTTATTGAGTCGTCAATAATTCGCAAATTTTCTCCATTGTTTCGTTAATATCTCCTGAGAGCGAGTAATTTGCTTTTTCATAAAAGGACTCTCGTTTGGATAAGCCTTCGGCAATAAACAGGCGCAGCTCTTCGCCTTTACGGTTAGCTAGTAATGGGCGCTTGCTAATACCAATGGCTTCCAGACGTTCGGCAAGTTCAGCAGCTGTAAGCTTTAAATAAATGGTTAGCCCGAGGGAATTCATGTACTCTATGTTGTCGAAAAAGCAAGGTGCTCCGCCACCGGTTGAAATGACAACATTTTCGAATTCAGCAACTTCATGCAGGCATTTTTGTTCCAATAAGCGAAATTCGTGTTCGCCTTTTTCTGCAAAAATCTTCGAAACGGTTTTAAATTGTTTCTCTTCGATATATGTATCCATATCCACAAAACTATATCCGAGCCTTATGGCCAGCAATTTGCCTATGGTGGTTTTACCAGAACCCATATATCCGATCAGAAAAATTCGATTCATGTTTTTGTCATTTGTTTTAGACCTGCAAAGTTAGTAATAATACTAATAAAAAGGAGGAAAAATCTGGTTTTACTTATCTAAACAGCCTATAGGGCTGAATTTATTGTTCATTCTTAATGCAAATCAAATTTTCATTGAGAAAAATAAGTTTAAAATCTTAATCGTGATTTTTTTATGCTAACTTTGCATATATTTTTATGAAATAGTTTGTGGAAAAAGAAAATGCTGTTTTATTGCTTTTTACGGGTGGGACAATCAGTATGTCCGAAGATCCGGCAACGGGAGCATTGCGTCCTATTGATTTTGATCGACTGCAAGAGTTAATGCCAGAAATTAAGCAGACGGGAATTCGCATAAAAAATATTCCTTTTCTTCCGTTGATTGATTCTTCTGATGTTCATCCGACCGTTTGGGAACGTATAGCGCTTATTATTCAGGAAAATTACGATGATTTTGACGGTTTCGTGGTGCTTCATGGTACCGATACGATGGCTTATTCAGCATCGGCTCTGAGTTTTATGCTCGAAAACCTCTCGAAACCGGTTATTTTTACCGGAGCACAATTGCCCATTGGCATGATGCGTTCGGATGCCAAAGAAAATCTGCTTACTGCTATTGAGATTGCTTCGGCTAAAGAAAATGGTCAGCCCATTGTTCCTGAGGTTTGTATTTTCTTTGAAGATACACTTTTTCGTGGAAACCGCACTACCAAAAAGAATGCAGAACATTTCAGTGCCTTTAATTCCTATAATTATCCACCACTGGCCAAAGCCGGTGTGCACATCAAATATTTCCGATCGTATATTCATTATCCATCCGCAGGATCTTCTCTTCGCGTTCGTACCAAGATAGATCAAAATATAGCTATTCTCAAGCTGTTTCCAGGCATTAGTGAGCATACAGTGAATGCTATTTTGCAAATTCCCGGACTGAAAGCCGTTGTGCTCGAGAGTTTTGGAACAGGCAATGCGCCTCGTCGTATCTGGTTTTACAATGCGTTGAAAGATGCTACCGAACGAGGTGTTTTAATCGTAAACAAAACACAGTGTAGCACTGGTTCGGTGGAAATGGGACGTTATGAAACCAGCCTGAATCTGTTAAATGCCGGTGTAATGAGTGCTTATGATTGTACCACCGAAGCTATTGTTACCAAGTTGATGTATTTGTTAGGAGAATATACTTCACCCGATGACGTTAAGCATCGTCTCAGCGTAAGTATGTGTGGCGAAATGACGGTAATGTAATTTTTAGAACCAAGAGCTAAAACATTAGAGCCAGAATTCAAGACATATAAAAGCCCGATTGAAAATCTATTCAATCGGGCTTTTAATATATAAGTAATCAATAATATTTATTGATATTTTTTCTATAAGCAATCTTCAGATAATCAGACTTGTAATTACTTAATAATCGATTTTTTTAAAAGAAAGAAGAAACAAACAAGGTAATAGTCAGACCTATCAATACAACAATTGTAGCCCAACCAATGATGTTTTGAAACGGCTTGTTCACATATTCACCCATAACTTCCTTGTTGTTTACAATCAAAATCATACACAATAAAACCACTGGAAGCAGCAATCCATTTGCCACCTGCGACCATAATGTGATAAGGATTAGCGGTGCATTTGGAATTAAAATAATGGCGGCTCCAATAATAATGATAAAAGTAAATAACCAATAAAACTGAGGTGCTTCTTTCCATTTTTTATCTATACCAGCTTCCCAACCAAACGCTTCGCAGACATAAAATGCAGTTGCCACCGGTAAAATGGTTGCTGAGAAAATGGATGCAATAAACAATCCAAATGCAAAAGTGACAGAAGCTAAATCGCCTGCAATTGGTTTCAATGCCATGGCTGCATCTTTGGCTTCTTCTATTCTGATTCCCTTTAAATGAAGTGTTGAAGCACACGCAATGATAATGAAAAATGCCACCACTACTGTAATTATACTTCCAATAATTACATCCATTAAGGTGTATTTGTAATCGGTTATTTTCAACCCTTTTTCAATTACGGCCGATTGCATATAAAACTGCATCCAAGGTGCAATGGTGGTTCCGATTATTCCGATAACAATAGCCAAATATTCCTTGTTGTACTGAATATCAGGTTTTATCATCGCCTGACCAATGTCGTGCCAATGGGGTTTTCCCATAATTGCCGATACGACATAAACTAATAAGAAAGCACTGAAAATCAGGAAAACACGTTCGCTGAATTTGTATGTTCCCTTTACCACTAACCACCAAACCAAAATGGCGGAAATGGGTACGCTGATATATTTGCTGATGTTGAAAACCTGCATACTTCCTGCTACCCCTGCAAATTCGGTTGTTGTATTGCCAATATCTGCAATCAACAAGCCCACGAAAATAAAGAAAGTAATTTTTACGCCGGCATTTTCGCGAATTAAATCGGCTAATCCCTTGCCCGATACAATTCCCATACGGGCATTCATTTCCTGAACCACTATCAACACAATAAGGGCAGGAATCATAGTCCAAAGTAAGTTGTAACCATACAGTGCGCCGGCTACCGAATAGGTTGTGATACCCCCGGCATCGTTATCCACGCTTCCGGTTATAATTCCCGGACCCAAAACTGCCAAAAATAACAACAAGTTTCGCCAAATATTTTTTCTTCTTCTGGTGAATTCGCTGTATTTTATTAACGCCATGAGCGACCCCCTTTCTTCGTTTTGCCTTTCAACATCAAATCTTCAACAATATCATCAATTACAACCATTCCCACCAATGTGTTTTGAGAATCAGTTACCGGAATTGCAAGCAAGTCATATTTTGAAATAATAGCTCCAAGGGTATCAACTTTGTCCTCATCATTTACAGCAATGATTTGACGGTTCATTATTTCGGCCAAGGTCATAGTGGGCAACGAGATGACCAAATCACGTAGCGATACAGTTGCAATAAGTTTTTCTTCTTCATCCGTTATAAACAACGAATAAATCATATCTGCTTCCGGTTTTTGGATGCGCAATTCATTCAGCGTTTCTTCAATAGTCATCGATTCGCGAAACGACAAATAATCAGTGGTCATCAAACTACCCACTTCTTTATCTTCATATTCTAATAGTTCACGGACTTCTTCCGAAGATTCTTTTTCCATCTCATTCAGCAGCAATTCCACTGTTTCATCTTCCAGCTCATCGAACAAGTCGGCCACTTCATCGGCAGGCATTTTTTCCAATACATCGGCTGCTTTTCCAATGGATAAGCTTTCGATAATCTGAGCTTGAGCATGTGGTTCCATTTCTTCCAGAACGTCGGCTGCTTTTTCTTCGTCGAGCGATTCAAAGATTTTGGTACGCGAATGGACACCCATTTCTTCTATTATATCGGCTAGGTCGGAAGGATGTAGTAATTGTAGTTTGCTGGAAGTATGCGAAAGTTTTATGTTGAAGTTCGATGTGTCAAACGCTTCCACATCGTCCCACAGAATAAATTGAGTAGGTAATGTCAACTTAAATATACTGAGCATTTTATTTACC
>Ga0209697_10004898_pt1 | contig 17045 bp, 11 predicted proteins | sample AliMusrvi5mmetaG_FD_184115 | JGI IMG/M metagenome (GOLD analysis project Ga0209697, IMG submission 184115) | Freshwater lake bacterial and archeal communities from Alinen Mustajarvi, Finland, to study Microbial Dark Matter (Phase II) - Alinen... | ecosystem: Environmental > Aquatic > Freshwater...
GCGAGGGAGTGTCAGGCAAGAATGCCTGACATACGGACTTGCAATATTGAATACGCAACCACCCCCGATGCGCCCGGACTGAAGCCTTGCAACACTTATCGCTTCCTTCTTTGCACTCTTTTCGTTAAAAGCTTTTTCAATTCGTAATGGCTCTCGACCAATTTTCGTTCTGATCCACCGGAAGGGACATTATGCTCGTTCAATCCGAAACAACCGCAACGGGGGTTGCCTTCGCCTGTCTGCCTTTTCAGCCCGGCGTGACCTCGCCTACGCTTTTGCTTTTTGCCTCAACCGGTCAGGATACGCTGTCGATCGAGCCCTATTGTCGGGTGGGCCGGCTTTTGCATGCGCAAGGTTGGAATGTCGTTTCGCTGGATCTTCCCTGCCATGGCGCCGACCGCCGTGTCGGCGAACCTGAAGAACTCGCCGGCTGGGCGGAACGCATTCGACAGGGCGAGGATATCGTCGCCGCTTTTCAAACGCGGGTGAACGAGGTTGTGAAACACCTCGTCGATACGCACCGGGCCGATCCGGCCCGTATTGCCGCGGCTGGAACTTCCCGTGGCGGATTCCTGGCGTTCCATGCGGCGATTGCCAATCCCGGCATTTGTGCCGTGGCCGCCTTCGCGCCTGTGACGGATTTGAGCGCCCTGTCCGAATTTTCCGGTCAATCCGATAATCCTTTGGTCCAGCGCCTGGCCATAATCCATGCGGTCGACCAACTGGCCGATCGCGCCGTCTGGATCATGATCGGCAATGCGGACGGACGGGTGGATACCGGCAAGGCGGTCGCCCTGGCCACCGCCCTGACCTCGACCAGCCAGAAACTTAACCTGGCTTGCGAAATCATTTTGCGCGTACGGGACACGCCCGGGCATGCCAGTTTTTCCGATTGGCACGATGAAGCGGCACAGTGGTTCCTACAAACCGTGGTCTCAACTGTCAGTCTGTTGCCCGAACCGGGACATCCGTTGGCCGTGCCCTGTCGCTGCTTTCCACCGCTAACCCTGGCGAAGAAACAGGGGCTGGTCGTTCACCTTTACGGCGCTGGAGGATCCCATTCCCTGTATAACCTGATGCGGCCGGCCTATGCGCAACTCCGACGGCGTCTTCGTGAAGCCGGGTATTGGGTGATCGTCCCAGACCTGGGTCCCACGCATTGGATGAATTCCCGCGCGGAGGCGACGCTCGATGCCATTATTGCCGCGCTGGTTAATCGAGGCGATGTGGATCTCCAGCGAGTCCATCTGTTGGGATGCAGCATGGGCGGTTGCTCGGCTTTGATCTATACCAGTCGACATCCCCGCACTGTTCGGTCCGTGTGCGCGGTGTTTCCGGTGACGGATCTCGACCAATGGACCCTGGATTGGCCGGACTATCGGGAGCCGATTGCCGCGGTTCACGGACTCGATGCCGCCCATGCAACGGCTGGTCTGCGGGAGATCTCTCCCGTTCGCCACATTGAAGCCTTTGCGAATGTCCCGGTCTTTCTCCTGCATGGCGCCGCCGATACCGGAGTTCCTGTGCATCACAGTCGCGAGTTTGCCGCGGCCCTGCGGGCCGCCGGTTCTCCGGTGATTTATAAGGAAGTGCCGGGGGTGGGCCATAACGACATTGTGTCCCTGGACTATCAAGCGGATCTCTTTGAATTTATAGTGAAGGGTGATTTTACAGCCAAAGACTGATTGTTCTGTTGTGGGGGCGGACGCTGGCCGCCCGTCTCCCTCTGCTTTCCCCCGCGACCACCGGTCGCAGCTACAACAATCCAAATTCCACCCATGAGAATGGGCAGACTAATCCGCGACAGGCCGAGACCAATAAATATCTTGTTCCTGAAAGGCGCACTCTATAGCCTATGTTTTCAGGGCGGTTTCAAAGGAACAAAACATGAAAAATATCTATCTGGCCATTGATGATGTTTCCCTTCCCTTGCGCAAAAATGTTTGCCTTTACCTAAGCAAACCCACGGTGCGCCGGGAACCCGTGCTGGGACCGAGTCCACTGGATAGCAAGGCACCCGATAATCTGGCCGCTCATTTCTATGGCACGGTTCTTCACGACGCGGGCAAGTTCCGGATGTGGTACTACGCCTGCCATCGCGGCAAAAACCCCGACTGGTCTCCCCGGCATATGCAGCAGGTGGCCCGGATGCCGTCCTGGCTGATCGGTGTGAAAGAGGGCAACGAAATTTATCAAGGTCCGTTGTGTTATGCCGAGAGTGTTGACGGCATCGTCTGGACCAAGCCGGCGCTCGGGCAGGTTTTGTTCAAGGGCAGTCGGGACAATAATGCCCTGGCGTTGCCCCATACTGTCGTCAGTGGTGCGTCGGTGATTCTCGACGATCTCGAGCCCGATCCGGCCCGTCGCTATAAGATGGTCTATCAATTCTTTCCCGACCAGACCGATCCGGCCATTCCGGAATTTGGCGGCATGCCCAGCATCGCCTGCGCGGTTTCGCCGGATGGCCTGAAATGGACGCTGACGGGAATTCCGTTCGTCAACCAGTTTGTCGAGCATTGCTCCTTCATTCGGCACGCGGGTAAATACATCGTGCATTCACAGGCTCTGCTGGGCAACACCTGGAGCGGCGGCATTTATTCCGAAGGCGGGGGTGGGGGCGGGCGCACCGGTGTGGCGCATGCCACCTATGACTTCGACCGCTGGCCTGACCTTTGGGAGAAGGCCTTTGGCCTGCCTGAACCGGCTAATCCGGCGGACCGTGGCTCTGACAAACTTTACGACCAATCGCATCTGGGCGTGGGCGCGGTCAATTTGGGCAACGTGTGTGTGGGCCTCTACGGGATTTGGCATAACCAACCCTTTGGCGAAGACTTCGGCAAAGTCACCTGCGATTTGGGATTGGTTATCTCCAACGACGGAATCCGCTTTCGCGAAACGACCGAGACTCCGGGGCATGTGTTCATTCATCGCGACTCATCGCTGGCAACTTCCGTCCCCGGTCACTCTTTCAGTACCATCCTGTGCCAGGGTAATGGGATTCTCAACGTCGGCGACGAGACCCTCATCTACCATGGCCGCTGGCGTAATGTGGGCCAGAAGGCGGAGGACATCGCCGCCCACTATTCGGCCGAAGTGGCCCTGGCCACCCTGCCGCGCGACCGATGGGGAAAACTGGAACTGATTGCTGACGTAGATGAAGGCGCGGTTTGCTCGGCACCTCTCACTCTCCCGGCGAAAAAAGGTCTGATCACGCTTAATGCCGACGGCATTGCGGGACTCACGGTGGAGCTATTGGATGAACAATTCCGAACTATCCCCGGTTTTGCCGAAGGTCAGGTCGGGGGCTCTGACGGTTTCGATTGTCCGGTTCAGTGGAAAGGTCATGCCTTATCCGAACTGGGCGGGAGCACGGTGCGCATAAAGATCAAAATGCGACGGGTCGGCGAAGTCCGCCCCTGCTTATTTGCGCTGTATGTAACCTAAACGGCGGCTTGTCTTCGAAGCGTGTTCATAACTGGCCAGCGGACGACACGGAGGTCGTCCCTCGTGTGCCCAGCATGGGCATGAACTCATCATCTGAAAGGAGATGATCGGAAGCAGCAACAGCAACCGTAGCGAAAGGCAAGGCGACCCTCGCGAGGGGGCCGAGCGAAAGAAGCCCGTAGCAAAGACCCGACCGTAGGAACACAAACAGGCAGAGAGGCTCGATGCGGGCGATGAGTGTGCGAGGAAACACGAAATCCAACAGTTGCCGAAAGACGCATCGGGTAGAGCCTGACGGCGCGAGTCGAAAGTACATGCACCTTACCTGGGGAGACCTCCGGCGCGAGAGCGCGGGAGGAGTCAGCAGAGGCCGTAGTAGCGAAGAGACCCCTTGAAAGAGGGGAGGAGCGAAGGGCCGAAGAACGACGAAAGGGCGATCAACCAACTAACTCGGAAAGGCGGGCGCAAGAGAACTCCGAAACACGGGAGGGAAACCGATCGAGAGGCCCCTCCCGGCGAAGAACGGCGGAACCGGTGGAATCCGGTTCAACCTGAATTTGCGGGGTTCGAGTCCATCCGTCCGGCGAAAGAAGGCAAAAGATGAAGCCCAATGAAGACCACACGGAGGCAGGAACGATAGAAGCGGTCCTGTCGAAAGAGAATCTACGGGCAGCGTGGATGGCTGTGAAAGCCAACCACGGAGCCCCCGGAGTGGATGGACGGGAGATTGACGAAACGGCGGAGCACCTGCGAACGCATTGGGAGACCATCAAAGCGAAACTACTCCGGGGGGAATATCAACCGGGAGCGGTTCGAGAAGTGGATATCCCGAAGGCGAACGGAGGGACCCGACGACTCGGCATACCCAACGTGCAGGATCGACTGATCCAGCAGGCCATCCACCAGACGCTATCGCCGCTTTGGGAAGCGGAGTTCAGCGACCACAGCTACGGTTTCCGAGCCCAACGGAGTGCGCACGACGCGGTCCGGGCGGCGCAAGGCTACATTCAGGCCGGGAAAACGTGGGTGGTGGACATCGACCTCAAGAGTTACTTCGACGAGGTTAATCATGACATCCTGATGCGCCACGTGGGGCAGAAGGTCAGGGATAAACGACTCCTGCATCTGATCGGAGACTATCTCCGAGCCCCGATGCAAGCCGCAGATCGAAGCCAAACCAAGCGAACGAAAGGAACGCCTCAAGGCGGGCCTCTATCGCCGCTGTTAGCGAACATCTACCTGGACCCGCTGGACAAGGAACTGGAGAAACGCGGTTTGTCGTTTGTGCGATACGCGGACGACATCGCCATCTTCGCCGCCAGCGAACGCTCGGCCGCCCGCATCCGAGACAGCGTGATCGACTGGATCGAACGGAACCTGAAGGTGCCGGTGAACCGGGAGAAAAGTGGGAGTGGACCAACGGACCAAAGCGCATTGTTGGGGTTCCGACTGGACGCAGGGGGGCACATCAGTGTCAGCCCCAAGTCGGCGATGAAACTCAAGGCCAAAGTGCGAATCCTGTGGAACGCACGACAAAGCCTGACGAGTGTTCAACTTCGGGACCAGTGGCAACAGTTCATCCGGGGATGGTGGAACTACTTCCGTATCGCCGACTCGGGGTACGAAGTGCAAAACCTCACCGGATGGATACGCCGTCACATCCGGAAATGTTTCTGGATACGGTGGAAAACGCCACGCGGACGAATCAACACCCTGCGCCGTCTGGGAGTCAGAGGGCGCGCCTTGGGAATCGCCTATACGGGCCTCGGCCCTTGGGCGGTAGCCCGTCAATGGGCCATGCACCAAGCTTTGAAAACCGCCACCCTCAACCATTATGGATTCATCATTCCGTGGGACTTCGCGGGGGCACACGGGTGACCTCCGCCACGTTCAACCGCCGGACGCGGAAAACCGCATATCCGGTGGTGTGGAAGGGTCACGGGGCGAAATCCCCGTGACCCCATCCGATCGAGAGACCGGAAAATAGACGGGTTCACGAAGCGGAGGGACACGCTTCGTCGTGTCCGCCGGGGTATTATGGGCTTCAGTGACAGGTTCTGAGCACCCACGGCAGCTGACGATTCCCCTCCCTCTGTGGGGGCGAACGATGGCGGCTTTTGCCCGTCCCCATTCCCACACAAAGACGGTCACGACAAAGCGTGACCCTCCGGGAAACAGATGGATTCACGACCCGTCTAGTCGACGGCGACCTTGACGACGACCTTAACCATCGGTTGCGGCGTCCCGCTGGCGATGCACGGCATGTGGGCGTCCTGCGGAAAGAAAATGACAAAAGTTCCGGTTGTCGCCGTGACGAAATCCCCATTGCCGGAGAACAACACGCAATCCTTGTCCGCCGCATAGGGCTGGGTTACGGTCATGTTACCCAGCGGGGCATACCCCATGCTTTCGATACCGTTGGCGACAAATTGCACGTCGATGTAACGGCGATGCGCTTCCCAGAGGCCTTGTTCGCGCAGCTTGGTATTATAGTGTTGCACCAGCGCATAAACGCGGTCGCCCTCGATCTCGTAACGACCCGGCTTCAGGGCTGCAAAATCCGTTTGAGCCAGATAATCGAGCGCCTTTTGAATCCTGCCATTGAGCCCTTTGTAGAGCGCCGCGTTCTGGATGTGATCAATAATCATGAGGGTTCCTTTCGAGGGTTGGTTTATGTTTCACGTCTTCACTTCTATAATTCCGTTGGCGGCAATTCATTCAGCAGCGGCTGATCCCGCTGGAGTCGTTCGACATTCTGCACGAAAATATCCCAGACGCGCTGTAAAAAGAACGGGCTTCCGCTGGAGCCGGAAATATGTGGGGTCATGATGACATTCGGCAGTTGCCAGAGCGGATGATCCGGTGGCATGGGATAACGGTAGTGTGTGTCCAGTGCGGCACCGGCGATCCACCCCTCGCGCAGGGCCTTGAGCAAGGCCGATTCCTGGATTAAGGGGCCGCGGGCCGGATTGAGGACGTAGGCGGTCGGGCGCAGGGCCCGAAGGTCGCTCTCGCCCACGATACCCGTGGTGGCCTGGGTCAACGGCATGGCCAGGATCAGAAAATCCAATCCACCCAGAAACTCCGCTTTTTCTTCCATGCTGAAAACACGATCCGGCAATTTCCCCTCGGGATCACCGGTGCCAGCAACGCGGTAAGTCTGGGAGCGCGTCTTCACTCCATTGCGCGCGAGAACATGGACCCGCATCCCCAAGGCCTTGGATAGCCGCGCGGTTTCACGACCGATGCCCCCATAGCCCCAGAATCCGACGGTCAGTCCCCGGAGTTCGCGTTGGAACCGGATATCGCGATCCCAGACCCCCCGCTCCTGGTTGCGGATCATCCCGCGCAGGTCGCGCAGCAGGTTGTCCATCATGGCAATGTTCCATTCGGCAATCGGCACGTCGAATACGCCCAGGGCGTTGCAGGCGCGGACGCCCCGCGCAGGCAGCCCGAGCCCGACGAGCTGGGTATACCCGGCTGAGGAGATCTGCACCAGTCGCAGCCGGCACAGATCGTCGACGTTTTCCGGGGGGAAGGTGCAACCCAGGATGTCAATATCCTCCAGCAGTTTCGACGGCAACGGACGTTTACCGGCCTCCTCAGGCTTGTCGATCAATACCACGTCCACTTCCGGCAAAGCCCGCAACCGGCGCAGGCCGTCTTCGTCTACCCGTAAATCAACAAGGATTTTAAGCATGACGTTTCGCCTCCTGTTCTTCGGGTAGAATCTTGCCCGGCACACTGTTGTATTCCCCGCTTCCCGGGATAAACGGAAACCGGCGTTTCGTTGCCTCGGTCAGGGTAATGCCCAGCCCCGGTTTCGTCGGCGGCAATACCTGTCCATCTCGCATCACGAAGCTGTCGCCGATCACTTCGCTATGCAACGGTCCATAGGCCGGCGCAATTTCGAGAATCACGGTGTTCGGCGCGGCAAAACCGGCATGCAGATTCTGCATCAAGGACCCACCGGCCCCCCAGGCGTGCGTGGCCACTTTGCGATCCCGGCGCTCGAGCATTCGCGCGATATCCATGAAGGTCCCCAAGCCGCCGGTGAACGAGGCGTCCGGCTGGCCGATGTCGAAAGCGTCATTTTCAATGAAGACCCGCCATTCGTACGCCGCAGTGAGGCACTCCCCGCCGGCGATCGGGGTTGTGGTGGCGGCGCACAGCTCCGCATAACCCCACGGGTCGGTGTAGTGTAGCGGCTCTTCCAGGAAAACCAGGTTGAACGATTCCAGCGCCTGGGCCACGGCGATGGCGGTTTCCACTTTCCAGGTGGTGCCCGGACTGTTGCCCATGTGCCCATCGAGCATCACTTTCAAGCCGGCCCCAAATCGCCGCCGGACGAATTCCAGCTTGCGCGCCTCGAAGTCCGCCGCGGCCGCCGGCTCGAATGGAATCTCGAATCCCCGTTCGAGCGTATGCGCACCGGCGCCGAGCTTGACCCCGTTGAATCCGAGCGATAGGTAAAACTCGATCTTGCGCGCGAGCTCATCCTCCGGATAATTGGATGGCCCGCCTGTGGCGTAGGCGGGAATTCGTTCATGTCGGCAGCCGCCCAACAGCTCATAAACCGGCTTATCTTCGAGTTTGCCTTTCAAATCCCATAACGCGGCTTCAATGCCATTGAGCACGGTTATGCCCACGCCCACGCGACACCAGAAATTGCCGCAATGGTACATTCTCCGCCACAACTCGGGAATGTCGTCCACCGACTGGCCGATCAGGATCGGTTTGAAGAAATCCACAATGGCCGGGACCACTTCCGGGCAGAAATAGCCCGCATAAGTTTCGCCCAGCCCGCAAACACCCGCATCGGTGTGGATTTCGATGAAGGCCGCGCTCCGCACCCGGCGGGCTTGTGAGAGGAAGGGATCGAGCGTACACGGTCCTGTCAAGAGCTGGGTTTTAACGTCGGTAATTTTCATGGGGTTTCCAATGCCGTTAGCCTTTAGGTTTCAGGCGCAACAAGGCTCCTTGGCCGGGGGCCAGGAAAGCCTGGTGATCGTGAAACGGGGTCTCGAGTCCGGTGTAGGCCGATAGAATCGCGGCCACTTCAAGGTCCTTGCGCAATTCCAGGCGCACAAAGATCGATTGTGCCAGGTCGGGATTGACCATCAGGATATAGGGTGTTTTATCCGCCAGCTCGAAGTCGCCGACGACCAGCGGACCCATGGGCGAGTTTTGGACGAAACTGGAGTCATCCGTTCCGCAACAGCCATGGGGCACTGGGCCCAAGTGATAGGCGCGGCGCCAGTTCAGCGCGAGCAACATGGGCGCCAGGTTTTGGATCTGGAGATTAAGGTTCTGCAGGTGATACCAGGTCGGGGTCTCGTTGTTGAATTGATCCACCGGACTTAGCCGGTAATTGCCATGCGGCGGGGCAAAATAGGTGAAATAGGCGATGCCTCCCGCGCCATAAGCGAGAGATCCGAATGACTGAAGCTTCAGATCTGCGTCGGTTGGTACCCGGAAACTGTAGGAGCCGACGCTGTTGACGATATTCCAGAACGGGATCGCGTGGCGGTGGGCACACCCGGTTACCTCCTGGAGATTGCTCCAGAAGAGCGCATGATCCGCGGGGTTTTCACGGGTCAGGAAATAGTTGTCGTAACTCAAGGCCTGGGGCCGGCAGTGTTTCACAAAGGACTCGAGATAGTCCGCATAGGTGGCCGTGCCGAGTTGTTCAGGGGAAGCATAATTGGGCAGGAGATTGATATAAATCCAGTGGTTGGGGTCGACCTCTCGAATCAAATCCGCCATACGGCCGAGTCCCGGAAATAAGGCCGCCCCCGGTTCGTCCATAAGATAGTAACCGCAGAGTCCGGGTTTGCGCATGAGCTTTCGGACCCGTTTCTGGACGGCCGCCCGCACCGGAGCGGGGTCGAAGGTTCGCCAGTCACGCGTCACAGCGCTCCAGTCATGAGAAAATATCGGATCCTGCACGATCAGGGTGAGACCCGCCTTGTGGCAGTTCGCCAGGCCCGCGGCGTCACCGATACCCGCCAGGGTCAACCCGCAGTCCCGCGCCCGCTTGAGCAGTTTGAAATCCGAGGGGGTTTCCGTATTCCACGCCATCAAGGGAAAAAACTTTTTCGACACTTGGTCAGGGTGTGCCGCTGAATTCCGTTTCATGCCACGCTCCCTGGGTTCAAGACAATCGGTTGCGGAAATCCTCATAGCCGAATTCCCGCACGATGTGGACCCGGTTGCTGGCGGGATCGTAGGTGACGATGGCGGGTAAGCGGATTCCGTTAAAAGTGTTGTTTTTCACCATCGTGTAATGCGCCATGTCGGTGAAGACCAGGCGTTGGCCGATTTCGAGCGGAGTGGAAAACGAGTAATCGCCGATGACATCACCGGAGAGGCAGGTCGGCGCACCGAGCCGGTAGGTGTGCGGATATTGCCCGGCCGTGCCGGCGCCCATAATATTCGGGCGATAAGGCATTTCCAGGACATCCGGCATATGCGCGGCGGCGGAGGTGTCGAGGATGGCGATTTGAACCGAACCGTTACGAATCAGATCCAGCACCGTGGCCACCAGATACCCGGCATTGAGGGCGACCGCCTCCCCGGGCTCAAGATAGACTTCAAGCCCGTGGCGTGCGCGGAAATCGCGGATCAGGCGGACGAGCCGGTCGCGGTCGTAGTCGGCGCGGGTAATGTGATGGCCCCCGCCGAAATTGATCCAGCGAAGCCGTTTGAACCAACGGCCGAATCGTTTTTCAACCTCCGCCAGAGTGCGTTCGAGGGCGTCGCTGTTCAATTCACAGAGGGTATGAAAGTGGAGCCCGCTGATCCCTTCGAGATCGGCCTCGTGACCTTCGAATTCAGCGAGGGTAATGCCCATGCGGGAACCGGGAGCGCAAGGATCGTAGAGCGCGGTTTTAACCTCGGAATGTTCCGGGTTGATGCGCAGCCCGCAGGCGATGGTCCGACCGCAGGATTGGACGCGGGCGCGGTGACGACGCCACTGGTTGAAGGAATTGAAGCAGATGTGATTGACATGGGTGAGGATGCCATTAATTTCGTCATCGCGGAAGGCGGGGGCGAAGATATGGGTTTCGCCGCCGAACTCTTCCCGTCCGAGCCGCGCTTCGTGCAGGGAGGACGCGGTGGTCCCTGCGAGGTAACGCCGGCACAGCGGAAAAACGTGAAAGAGGGCGAATCCCTTGAGAGCCAGCAGGATTTTGCAGTCCGCGCGTTGCGCGACGTCCTGAAGGACCCGAAGGTTATTTTCCAGCGCGCCCAGATCCACCACATAACTGGGCGAAGGGACAGTAGCCGGGTTGAAACTCATGGTTTGAGATGCTTGACGACCCAGGGCAGGCCATGTCGGTTCAGGCGATCCATGAAGGGATCGGGATCGAATTCCTCGGTGTTGTACACGCCAGTTTTTTTCCAGGCGCCGGTGAGCATCATGACCGCGCCGATCATGGTCGGGACGCCGGTGGTGTAGGAGATGGCCTGGGCCTTGATTTCGCGATAACAGGCCGCATGGTCACAGACATTGTAGATATAGACCTTGCGGCGACGCCCATCCTTGGTGCCGGTCATCATACAGCCGATATTGGTTTTGCCCTTGTAGTTTTTACCGAGACTGGAGGGTTCGGGCAAAACGGCTTTCAAAAATTGGAGCGGAACAATGGGGCGGCCCTGATAGGTCACCGGATCGATCCGGGTCATTCCGACATTCTGGAGGACGCGCAGATGGGTCAGGTATTCCTGCCCGAAAGTCATCCAGAAGCGAATGCGCTTGAGGCCCCGGATGTTTTTGACGAGCGACTCCAATTCCTCGTGGTACATCAGGTACATTTCCTTCGGACCGATTTCGGGGAAGTTGAAGGTTTCGTGGACGGTCAGGGGGTCGGTGGTGAGCCAGCGGCCCTTTTCCCAGTATTTCCCGCGCTGGGTGATTTCCCGGATATTGATTTCCGGGTTGAAATTGGTGGCGAAGGGGTGCCCGTGCGAGCCGGCGTTGCAATCCATGATATCGACGGAGTGGATTTCATCCAGGAAATGTTTCTGGGCATAAGCGCAGAAGATATTGGAGACGCCGGGGTCGAAGCCGCATCCGAGCAGGGCCATCCGACCGGCCTCTTGGAATCGCTTGCGGTAGGCCCATTGCCATTTGTAGCAGAACTTGGCCTCATCCGGCGGTTCGTAATTGGCGGTATCGAGATAATCGACCCCGCCGGCCAGGCAGGCATCCATGATGGCCAGATCCTGGTAGGGTAGGGCGACATTAATGACCAGATCGGGTTTGAATGAGCGGATCAGCTTCAAGGTGTTGGCCGGACGATCGGCATCCAGTTGAGCGGTTTGAATTTTACGCTTGAGCTGGGCGGCGATGGCATCACATTTGGAAACGGTCCGGCTGGCGAGGCAGATCGACTCGAATACCTCCGGCACCTGGGCGCATTTATGGGTGACAACACCGCCGACGCCGCCGGCGCCGATGATCAGAACACGACTCATAGCAGACTCCCGGGTTAAAAGACTCCGCTTGTTTTAGCGGTCCCGGTTGAAAGACACAAGTTATTTTCGTTGGAAATCTAATGCCTTAAGCGATTACAAATCGTGGTTTTCCCGATACCGGTTTTGTACGCAATGAAGCAACCTGTCTGCAACCAAACCAGGAGATCGACCATGAAAATGCTAATGCACGTGAAGATTCCCAATGCCAGTTTTAATGCCGCCGCCAAGGATGGATCGGTGGGGCCGAAGATCCAGCGCATCCTTCAGGATGCAAAACCCGAGGCGGTCTATTTCACGGAGTATTGTGGGCAGCGCGGGGCGATTCTGATCGTGAATGTGGACCATCCATCGAGCGTGCCCACCCTGGCGGAGCCCTGGTTTCTGGTCTTTGATGCCGATGTCCAGTTCCACATCGTGATGAGCCCGGAGGATCTCGGGCGGGCGAATCTGGACGGATTGGCAAAGAAGTGGTGTTAGAAATCGGTTCCCCGTTACCACGTCGCAAAACGGTTGGTCTGCGACCAGTTGAGACGCGTACCCTCCAGCTCGATGTTTCCGGCGCCGCAGGCCACGGCCCTGCGGCGTTGCAGGTCAGCGGCACAGCACCAAGTGCCACGGGAGCTAGCCTGAGAGGGTCCGGCGGGTTGGGTCAAAACCACGATTCGGCGATCGTCAAGGGTCAGGCTCACGCCGCCTGCGGTTTGCGACCAGCGAATCGTTCCGGGCGTCATTCCCGGATGAAATACGAAGGCGCTGAGGAAAACGTGATGCGTGGCCGGTCCGGCCACGGTCCGCACATAGGGGTAAATCGTGTTGGGCATCGGATTGCTGTTGCGGTCCGGCAGGCCGATACGACGGTGGGCGTCGTTCTCGAATCTAGGCCGGGGGTCGCTGAGCGATACGCAGATCGATTCCATCCAACCCTCGTTTGCGATGCGACGAAACCGTCCGGCTTCGATCGGGGTCAGATGCGGAGCGATATCCCCGTCGGGAGGAAAATCGTCCGGTAATCTGATTTCCGGCAAGTGCCACGAGAGCCAGGCTTCTTCAGCCTCCGCCAATTCGAACTCGTCGAGAACCACCAGGACATCCGGGCGCAGGTGCATGACCTGGCGCGTTGCGCGGACGACGCCGTCATAGGCGCCGGTGCAATCCAGTGTCGCGCCCGCGCCCAGTGCGTTGTCGTTGTAGAAATCGGTTACATCCCCGATCCCGTCCAGCCGCTGATGGCGTCCGGCGATAACGACTGCGTTGTGGCCGACGGTGGAGTAGAGGGGATCAGTCTGGCGGCATAGGCCGTTCTCGTCGGGTTCACTCTTCCAAGTCCAGGAGGGCGTGCCGTTGCCGTACCCGTAGTCGCACAGCATGCGCTCACCGAAGGCATTGGCGATGACGTTCCCGACATCGAAGTGCTGGCATGCGCCATGCTGGTTGTTGCCGGCCTTGGCCATGATGGCGGGCAGCGGATCGTCATCGCCCCAGCCGTTGCGGATGGCAACCCAGCCGATATCGCGAAACGCCTTGGAGAGGGGGACTTCGGCCCCGGGTATTTGGGCGGGCACGCCGGGATCATAGAAGAGGAAAAAAGCGCCGACCTCGTTGGTGACCGCCGCGCCGCGTTGGTAGCGATCGAGCGTCATGCGGAAAGCCCATTGCAGGTGCGGATCGCGCCACAGCTCCGCCACGGCCGCAAAAGGCATCGGTTCGCTCCAACTGTACTGGCCGTCCGCGAAATTGGCGATGCCGCCCCGTGCCAGCGTACAGTAGAGCGGGAACCAGCAGGTGCGGCGAAGGCGTTTGTCGGCCAGATAGTCCCGCTTGCCGCCGGTGGCGGTGCGCAGGATGTCCAGGTACTCAATGAGGAGCGATGTGCCGCCCCAATAGCCCGCACCCTCGGGCCAGCCGCCGTCGGCACCGAAGGCTTCGAGCATCCTCGGCACGTGTTGCGACGTCAGTTCCGCCAGTTCCAGGGATTCGGGAATGTCCTCGATGGTGGCCAGAGCGGCGACGCCCACACCTCCGGCAACACAGGCGCACCAGTTCGACCCATAGTTCGTCAGGGAGTTACGGTCCTTAAGCCACAGGCGGAAGCCGCGCTCGCGCATCCCCTCGGTCAGGCAGCGGCGCTCGTCCGGCGTGTAGAGATCGTAAAACCAGTCATAAGCCAGGGCCACGGTCCATAGCGCCATTCCGGTCCGCAGATCGCTCTCCCAGCCAAACTCCCGATGATAGGGATCCACCCAGGGGCACCACTTGGTGCAGAGGGCGAGCGCCTGGCGCTTGACGGTCAGGAAATACTTCTTATCGCCCGTCAGAACGTGCGCGATACCGGCTATCTTGACGCGGTACCACGCGGCGTGGCAACAGGCGCTGATGCTCTCTCCCTTACAACCGGTGGCGATGACCGGTTCGGCCCCGGCATCCGCATCGGCCCGCTGCAGAATCTGGTCGCGAAGCCAACGGACATATTCGTCCGCCGGGGGAGTCACCCGTTGGCGAAGATCCTGCGCGGTTCGAATGCCTGCCGGCGCGGCCTGACCCCAGAAATGCAGACGGGGATGAATTCCGGTCACAAAATCATTTGTGTTCATGGCGAAGAAAATGCCAGACCAGAACCCAAAACACAAGCCAGCCGTGAAGTTGACTTTGCGCTTTCTTCTGGCCGATCTTTGCGTTAAACACTTTTTGTTCGGTTTCCCCAACGGAACGATCGAATTAAGTGAAACCTCGTTATTGAAGGACGTGCCTCATGTCGAATAATCCCTGTCGTTGGCGTTACCTTTATCTTCTGACTTTTGTCTGGCTGGTGGCTAACACCTTGTTCGCCTCGGACGGGGTCTTTGTCCGATTCAAATTCAGTTCGACCAATGGCACCAATTATTATGCCCGGTTGGCCGGCGCCATTCATAATGAACCCTGGTGGCTGGTGAACGCCTACCTCCCGACCGGTGCGGAACGGGATCCCGCCAAGCGGGTTCCCATGGGTTCGTTCACGCCCTGGTTCGATATCAAGGCGAATGCCGCAGGCCGGCTGCATGGGCGCAAATGGCGCGCCGGCGGCATCGCCGAGTTTCCTAATCTGACGGTGGAATTCCGGACCGGCGGAACCAACATCCAAACCGGCGAAGTGGTGATCGAACTGGCGACCGCACCCGATGAACAGTCGGTGGTGAAGCGCTTTGAAGAGACGATTCCGGCCGGATGGACCAGCGTTCTGGTTTCTCCCACGCTGAAGGCGGACGCCGACCTGCTCGAAACAGCGGCGCAGATGACCGATCGCCACTTGCGCTGGGCTCGGGAAGCGACCGGCGGCAAGCGGTGGTCGCCCACTAACCTGATCGTGCAGACCGGTTTCTGGGGAAGCCAGCGGCCCGATTTAAACCTGAAGGAATCCGAAGTGCTGTGGTTGTTGGGTTTCAATATGGTCGGCAGTCAATTGCCCGAAGCCAAACAACGGTTTCCTTTCCGTTCCCCAGGGCTGCTGCATGTGGGGTATGGTCAGGATGTTACCCCGGCCGTAGCCGATGCGCAGATGACAAAAGCGACCGCGCAATATATCAAGACCCCACCCGAACCGGGGATTCCCTTTAATTTCTCCGACGAAGTCGTTGCGCCGACGATTGGTACCAACGCGGTCCGCGTGGCACAGTTTCACGCCTGGCTGGCCGAGCAGAAGATTCGACCGAAGGATTTGGGGGTCAGCAAACTGGAAGAGGTTATTCCCATTGAAACCCCGTATGATTTGAACCGGCGTCAAAAAGATAACGGGTTGACCGCCAGCCGCATTTTCTATTATTCCTGCCGGTTTCGACAAGATGCCACGACCCGCAGTTTCCTGTCGTTGCAAACCGCTTTTCATAAAGACTTGGGTTCGGGTCCGATGATCTCCACTCTTTTTGCGGATCATCCTTATTTTTCAGGCACCGGCCTCGGGATGGGAATGGGGCCCAATCCGGCCTGGAGTTCGACGCCGTTGGCGGCCGACTGGTTCGACGTGGCCCGACGCAAGGCCCTGGATCTCGCCGGCATCGAAGATTGGATGGGCCTGCAGTATATGTACGGCTCGACGTATACTTGGGAAGGATTCCAATTGATGGGCTTCCAGGCGGCGATCTTCCGGAGCGGCAGCCGGGGAGAAATTCCGATCATCGCCTGGATTACTCCCAGCGACAAAAAGAACCTATGCCTGAAGACCGCTTCCGCCTTATGCCAGGGAGCGAAGAATTTCTTCTATTGGACTTACGGGCCCACCTCGCTCAGCACAGAAAACTATTGGTCGGATCTGCCGGGGGAATACGATGGGTTGGCCACGGTTACCCGACAATTGGCCCAAGCCGAACCCATTCTCGGACCGGGTCGGACGCGCCAGACCAAGGTGGCTTTGTTGTATAGCCTATCCTCCGATTTATTCCAGACCTTCGATTACGTTCACATGCTCGAACGGCGGCTGACCTATCTGGCCCTCGTGCATGAACAATACCTGGTGGACATGCTCACCGAAGAAGACATCTCTTCCGGCCGCCTCAAGGACTACGACGTGCTCTACGCAACGGACCCGGCGATCAGCGAATCCGCAACGGAAGAAATCGAGCGGTGGGTGGCGGACGGCGGGCATTTGTATGCGTCGTGCGGCGCGGGTAGCCGTAACGAGTTCAACGTGCCGGTGCCCGGATTGGCCAAGGTGCTCGGCATCGAGTCCCGGCCCACTTGGAAGGTTCAAAGAGGCAGTTATCATATCCGGGGAGCCCTGAACGGGATGGACTATATGGACCAGATTCAGCTCAGGGCCGCGGGCACAACCAATCCCTCCTCCGGCACCATTGGCGTCATCGGGGTCAAGATGTCGTTTGTCCCCAAGAAGGGCGCGGTGGTGATGGGAACATTTAAAGATGGGTCGCCGGCGGTGATCGAAAACGTTTACCATAAGGGGAAGGCGACCTACGTGGGCGCCTGCCCGGGAATCGCCTATGCCAAGGAGGCGCATTTCTTTCCTTCGGAACTCAAGGAAAAATGGCCGACGGGGTTGCGGGAGTTCATCACCGCGCCGGCTCGGGAAGTTGGTGTACCCCGGCTGGTAACGCTGTCTCATCCCGTGGTTGAAACCGGGCTGTACGATGCGC
>Ga0209697_10004902_pt1 | contig 17032 bp, 10 predicted proteins | sample AliMusrvi5mmetaG_FD_184115 | JGI IMG/M metagenome (GOLD analysis project Ga0209697, IMG submission 184115) | Freshwater lake bacterial and archeal communities from Alinen Mustajarvi, Finland, to study Microbial Dark Matter (Phase II) - Alinen... | ecosystem: Environmental > Aquatic > Freshwater...
ATCCGGACAACCGGCCATGGGATCAGGTGGCCAAGGAGTATGGGTTCGTCGATGCCCTGCAGCAATGTCGTAACAAGGTGAAAGGGGCCGGCAATCTCGACCGGTTCGACTACTGGCTCAATTCGTTATACTATCTGCGGGCAACCGGTCACATGGAATGTGCGCTTGGCCGCTACAACCAGGCAATGACCGGCGCGCAAGCGGAGAAGGATCTAACAAAACGCAAAGAGTTGGCCAAAACCCTGGTGCTGCCCGCATACCGGGAGGTATTCCAACAGTATGCCGAGGCGTTGGGCCGGTTGATGCAAACGACCAGTTCAGCGGGCGAGCTTGCCACCGTGGCCGTCTGGCAGCAAACCTATTATCCTTGGGTCATCGAAAACCGTGCGAAAGATCTAACGAGCGCCCTGGGCGAGCCGCTGCCCGCCGACCTTCAGGCAACCCAGCAATACAAGGGACCACCGCGACTCATTGTGCCCACGATCCGCGGCACCGTTGTGGAAGGAGACAAACCACCATTGCGGATCATCGTCTTGGCCGGGCAGCCGCCGCAAGTCGCACGGTTCCACTGGCGGACCATGGGAACCGGTGAATATGCCGTGGCGGATTTCCAGCATGTTGCCCGTGGCGTATATTCTATCAATCTGCCGCCGATTTCCGCGGCAGGCATCGAATACTACATCGAAGCGACGACTGGCGACGGGCAACGCCTCGTGTTCCCGCCAACCGCGCCACAACTGAGTCAAACCGTGACGTGCTTGTCGCCATCGGTGCGGAGCGAACGATGATAACAAAACATCCCGTGAACCAACCCAACCCTTCATCTTCGATCTATCAACTTTCGAGCGCCCGCCCAAATTCATGCCAACTGCAAGCTCTCCACAACCTGCGATCAATCGCCTCAGGGATCCTGCCTTCGGGGGAAATGACATGACCTCAGGCGTACCTTGGCGGCGGGCAGGATGCCCGCGCCACCGTGGACCGGGCATCCTGCCCGGATCCAAACGGGTTCGTTCACCTTTTCTGAATGCGATCCTTTCCGTCCGCCATCTTGCCAGAGTGCCCGCGGCTGCACTCGGCGGAGGTGTGCTCGCCCTGCTCCTCGCCTGCGGCGCTGTGGCGGCGGATGAGCCAAAGAAGCCGGATGCGGTCCAACCGCGCATCGTCAATCTATACAACTTCATCCGGAATTCCGACTCCCGTCTGCAAAACTCGGAAGAGGTGCTTTTCAACGCGACGCGCCAGCAGATAGAACTGATCAAGCCCACCCACATGCCCGCGACCTGGGCGCTGCAGTATGATGCGTTGATCAACCCCAGGTATCAAAAGCTCCTCAAAGAGCAACTCGGGCCGCAGGACGAGATCGGAGCCTGGTGGGAGCTGCCGCGCCAATTGGTGCAGAAGGCCGGACTGCAATGGCGCGGCCATGACCACGACTGGGATTGGGCGGCACATATCGGGTTTTCGCCCGGCTATGCGCCCGACGAGCGGCGCAAGCTGGTGGACGTTTACATGGCGGACTTCAAGGCGATTTTCGGCTACTATCCGAAATCGGTCGGCTCGTGGTTCATTGATGAGGTCACCCTCGAGCACATGGTCAGGAAGTATGGCATTGTCGCTTCCTGCAATTGCAAGGACCAGGTCGGCACCGATGGCTACACGTTGTGGGGCGGCTATTGGAACCAAGCCTACTACCCAAGCCGTCTCAATGCGTACATGCCCGCCCAGACCAAGGACGGCCAGATCGATGTGCCGGTGTTCCGGATGCTGGGCAGCGATCCGATCTATCAATACGGCCGGGTCAGCGGCATGTTCACCCTTGAGCCGGTTTACTCCGATGCCGGCGGCTCGGCGGCGTGGGTCGGCTGGTTCATGAAATGTCTCATCCAACAACCGTGCCTGGCCTTCGCTTATACTCAGGCCGGCCAGGAAAATTCGTTCGGCTGGGACGGCATGAAAGCAGGCCTGACGATGCAGGTGGCGCTGTTGGAAAAGCAGTCGAAAGCAGGAGAGATCCAGGTCATGACATTGGCACAGGCCGGCAAATGGTTCAAGAGCCGCTACCCGCTGACGCCACCCACCTCGATGGTTTGCCTGGATGATTGGAGAAACCAGAACCGCAAGACAGTTTGGTATAACAGCCGGTATTACCGCATCAACGTGTTGTGGGAAAACGGCGGGTTTTTCATCCGCGATATCCACCGCTTCGATGAAACGGTCGTCTCGGTGACTCACGATTCGCCCCTCACCTCCTCTTCGCTCGCCTATGGAACCCTGCCCGTGATGGACGGCTCGTTGTGGTCCGGCAAGGAACCGGCCGGCATCCGGCCGCTCCTGATAGCATCCGACGGCAGCACTGCGCCGATGACCGCCGAGGGCCCGCCGCAGGTCAAGGAACTCAACAAGACGGATTTGGCCATCAGTCAGCCGCTGACTGGTGGTGGCTCTTTTGTCATGGTTTGCCGCGAGGCAAATGTCACCTGCACGGGGGTCGATGGCCAGGGTAAGCCCTTGCACTGGGCATGGGACATGCTCGGCGGCGACCCTATGAAAGCCGCCGTGCGCAAGGTGGCTGCGAGCGCAATTATCTATCAGTCAGGCGGAGCGGACTATGAGTTCAGGCTGCCGGCCAATAGCGGCACCTTCCAACAACTGCCCACCGGTGCCATCCGGATCCTGCCCAACAGTGCCGGACAACTCGTTCTATCGCTGGGCGGCTTCTGAGCCCCCCCCGATTGATGCGCGCCTATCCGGATCTAACCATCCATGCCAGGGCATTGCTCGCCGCCCTGACCATCCTCTGCGGCACCGCGGTCTCATTACAAAGTGACGGATAAGAAGTATGTTTTTGCCAAAAACCCCATAGACAGACGGGAAGATTTTTGCTTGTCTGAGCGCCACCGCAAGCAACCCTGGCGGTTTAGATCGATACCAATCATGAAAATCTACTCCTCAATCGCATCGTTTGCATTGGCCGTCGGACTCGCCGGCCCATTGTCCGCCCAGCCCTTGTTCCCCTACACCATCCTGCAGTGGGGCTTTGACTCCACCACCGGAGCGGTGACCGTCCCCATCACCGACGACAGCGGAGCCAACCACCCCGCGACCGCCCTGCTTGGGAATGGAGCCGCCACCTATTCGGCTGACATTCCCAGCCCATTGCAGACTCAGCATGTGACCGGCGTCGGTTCGGTGAATTTCGCCACCGGCAGCACCGCCGGAATTGCAACGCCAGATTGGACCCCCCCCGCGACGCAGGCCGAGATCTGGGCCGCAGGGGGTCTGACGATGGAGGTTTGGGTGAAAAACCCCGTCAAGGCCGGTCAATACGCCGGTTTCGCACTCAGCTTTGGCGATGGGTATAATCTCGGTATTTTTTCTGGTGGCGGGATCGGCTTCTCCACCGCGTGGGGCGATAACATTGTCACGAACGACTATGTACCCGGTGATTGGAACCATCTGGCGGCGGTGGTGGTGCCTACCACCCCTGATTGCGGATCATATAACGTCAGTGCCTATCTCAATGGGAGGCTGATCGGTTCACAATCGAACACCCGCGAATTTCTGCCTCGCGCGACCGTGGTCGGCAACGCCTCGGATGGCAATGCCTACAATAATTACAACGGCCTCGTTTACGAACCCCGTATTTCCCTGGGAGCCTTGACTCCCGCTCAGTTCACGGTGGTTTCTGACGTGGTGCGGGATCCGATAATCGGGATCGGCTCGAGCCTTGACTTCGGCATACTTCCATCCCTTCCTGGGCCGACTCCGCTTGAACTCCAGGTCGGCAATTCGGGTGCTACGCAGGATTTGACCCTGAGCAATCCGCAAATCACCGGTGCCGGTGCCGCCGCCTACAGCGTGACCGGCATGCCCGGTGCGATCAGCCCCTCAGGTTCCGGTGCGGTTCAAGTCACCTTCAATCCCACCGCGCCCGGAAAATTCCCCGCCCAGCTTTCGCTGGCCACCAACGACCCCCTCCGCCCGACTGTCACCGTGACGCTCTCGGGACTGGTGGCAGGATTCGGCACGCCGATCCTGCAGTGGGGCTTCGACTCCACCAGCGGAGCGGTGAGCGTCCCCATCACCGACGACAGCGGAGCCGGCCACGACGCGACCAACCTGTGGAACGGTGCAGCCGCCACCTATTCGAATGACATCCCCAGCCCATCGGTGACCCAGCATGTGACCGGCCTCGGCTCGGTGAATTTCGGCCCCACCAGCAAAGCCACAATTGCAACGACAACAAACACCCCCATCGCGACGGAGGCCCAGATCTGGGCCGCAGGGGGGCTGACGATGGAGGTTTGGGTGAAAAATCCCGCCCAGGCCGGTCAATACGATGGTTTCGCACTCAGCTTTGGTGATATGTATAATCTCAGTATTTATAATGGCCGGATCGGCTTCCACACCGCGTGGGGTTACGGTATTGACACGAACCAATATGTAGCCGGTGAGTGGAACCATCTGGCGGCGGTGCTGGTGCCTACCGCCGCTGATTGCCTGTCGTATCACATCAGCGCCTATCTCAACGGGACGCTGATCGATTCAGAATCCGCCATCCTGCCCCAGTTTCTGTATCGCGCGACCTTGGTGGGCAACGACACGTATGCCGTTGGCTATAATAATTACGCCGGCCTCGTTTACGAACCCCGTATTTCCCTGGGCGTCTTGACTCCCAGTCAATTCACCGTCACCACCGGCCCGCCCGCCGGCGGCTACGATGCCTGGGCCGGCAGCCCAGACGGATACGGTCTCACCGGTGATAACGCCTTACGTGGTGCCGACCCGGATGGTGACGGCTTCACCAACATTCAGGAGTTCCTCTTCGGCACCTCGCCGGTCGTCGCCAACGGCACCGTGATGACGAACGACACAGTCGGCGGAGATCTCGTCCTGCACTGGCTGCAACGTGCGAGCGGATCCGGTTATCTGCTCCAGGAAAGCATCACCATGGGCGCGGGCGATTGGAGCACCAGCGCGATCGTGCCGGCACTCGACACCAATCAAGGCGGCGTGCCCACCGGCTATGAACGCTACAAGGCGACCATCCCCATTGACGTTGCACATAAGTTCTTCCGCGTGGAGGGTACGGAGAACTGATCGCCCCGCAACAGGTTGCTTGAACCCTATGCCCGCCTCGGGTCCCCCGGAGGCGGGCATTCTAACACCAGGATCAAGAGTCCTTGAAAAGCCAAAGATGTTGTTGTTAGGTCAAGTTCTTCGGCTTGTGTCTTGAAGTCTTGCGTCTTGGGTCTGAGGCGAAGCCTCGCTAGCAGGATAATCCCTGAAACATTGCGGCCTTGGCACGCGTATTGCTACCACTTATGACAAACGCATGGAAATCATCGGTGTTGGCGGTGCTGCTGAGCGTGTCGCCCTTGGCGGCGGAACCGCCGGTTGCGGGCGCGCCGGGCGGAGCGGCGGTAAAGGACATGGAACAACCCGCCACCCCGGAGCAGGTCGAGACCTTCATCCGGCGGGTGCCGCGCGATTGTTATGTATTTGGCGAGGACCGCGTGAATTCCATTCGCCGCCATGACGCGCTGCCGGCACACTGGCTGGATGGCGCGGATGGTTCGCTGGAGAAATTCACCGGCACCGCGCAACCGGGCGAGTTTTATGTTTTCCAGTTAGGTGTTTATGCTGCCGGGGGCGACCTTGGGCCGGTCACCTTGCGGTTTGGCGATTTCACATCAGCCGGAACGCCGGGCCAAAGCATTCCTGCCGCGGCATTCCGCTGTTTCAACCTGGGAGGAACCGATTTCCGTGGCAACCCGTTAGTCAAGGAAGTGCGCGTCGCCAAGGGCCGCGTGCAGCCGCTGTGGATCGGGGTGCAAATCCCGCGCGTGGCCAGCGGCTTGTTCCTCGGGCAGATCCAGCTCACCGCACCCGGCATCAAGTCCGTGGGCGTCAAACTGAGCATCACCGTGGGTGGTGAAATGTTGGATGATGGTGGTGACAGCCAGGGGTGGCGCTTGTCGCGATTGCGGTGGTTGGATTCCACGATCGGGCAGAGTGACGAGGTGGTGGTCAAGCCGTTTGTTCCGGTCAGGCGCACGGGCAACGAGCTGTTTGTGTTAGGCCGGCGGCTGGCGCTGGCCGATGGCGGCCTGCCCGGTGGGGTGGCGTCGTCGTTCAACGGCAGCAACACGCGCACCGACGCCAAGCCCACCGAGGTGTTGGCGCAACCGTTGCGCTTGGTGGTGGAAACCGACGCGGGCGCTTTGAAATTGGAGGCGGGCAAGGTCAGGTTCGTTCGCGAAAAACCCTGTCTCATCGAATGGTCGGCCACCCAGCACGCGGCCGATCTCGATCTGGAGGTCACCGGCCTGCTGGAGTTTGATGGCTTTGTCCGGATGCGCTGCAATCTGCTGGCCAGGAAACCCATATCTATCAAGGACATCCGGCTGGAGGGCGCGTTCACGCAGGCGGCATCGGCGTATTTCATGGGTCTCAACCGCCGTGGCGGATTGCGGCCGGAGAAGGTGGAGTGGAAATGGGATCCCGACGAGCAACAGGACGGGTTCTGGATCGGCGCGGTCAACGCGGGTTTGAAGATCCAGCTCAAGGGTGGCAATTTCCGTTCACCACTGATCAATTGTTATTACGGCCAGCGCAGGCTCAACATGCCCGACTCGTGGTGCAACGGCGGCCTGGGAAACATCGTTCTTGCCACCCAGGGCGACAAGTCCGTGACGATGACGGTTGCCAGCGGCAAGCGGCAACTGGAAGCCGGACAAAAACTGCAGTTTGACTTCGATCTTTTCCTGACGCCGTTCAAGCCGTTGGACACGGAGAACCAGTGGAAGCTGCGCTATTTCCACCCGCAGCAGGGCGTGGACGACGCGAACATCGCCGATCCCGCGAGGATCGCCGCCATGGGTGCCAACGTGCTCAACATCCATCATAACAAGCTGCCCACCCCGTGTATCAACTATCCCTATTGGGACATGTCATTCCCGCGCCTGGTCGAATGCGTGAAAAAGGTCCATGCCGCCGGACTGCTGGCCAAGATCTATTACACCACCCGCGAGATCACCAACAACCTGCCTGAATTGTGGGCGTTCCACAGCCTCAACGGCGAGGTCATCTGCCCGCCACGCGACGGGCAGGGCAAATCCCTGACCAACAGCAGCGGCGCCCATCCGTGGCTGGTCGAACACCTGCGCGTGGACTTCATCCCCGCCTGGCGCGAAACCATCGGCGGCCCATACAACGGCCTGCTCGACCTCGCCGTCATCACCACGCCGGACTCGCGGCTCGATAATTTCTACCTCGAAGGATTGGCCTACACTGCCGCCAAAGCCGACATCGACGGATTGTATATCGATGACACCTCGATGGGCCGCAAGACCAGCCAGCGCGCCCGCCGCATCCTGGACGCGCACAATCCTAACAGCCAGATCGACTCCCACTCGTGGAGTCACTTCGACTGGTCTGCGGGCATGACACCGTCCGCCTATTGTTACATGCAGAATTTTCCCTATTACAACCGGCTGTGGTATGGGGAGAATTTCAGTTACGATGCCAAGCCGGACTTGTGGTTGGTCGAGATGTCCGGCATTCCCTTCGGACTGATGAGCGAGATGTTAGGGACCGGCCAACTGTGGCGCGGGATGGTGTTCGGCGAGGTGGCGCGCCTCGGGTGGGGCGGCGAGCCGCGCCCGCTGTGGAAGGCGATGGACGAATTCGGCATGACCGGCTGCGAAATGATCGGCTTCTGGGACGCCGCCTGCCCGGTCAAGACCGGCAATCCCGAAGTGCTCGCCAGTGTCTATCGCAAACCGGGCAAGGTGCTCATCGCCCTGGCCAGTTGGAGCGGCAAGGAGGAAAGCGTGCGGCTGGCGATCGACTTCAAGGCGTTGGGGATCGATCCCGCCAAGGCGACCCTCACCGCGATGGCGATGGACAAACTTCAGGAGAAGGCCACCTATCAGGTTTCAGCGGCCATCACGATTCCACCCAACAAGGGTCTGCTGCTCACCCTGCAGCAATGAAATGAAACACATATCTATACCCGAACTGGCGGTCGTTTGCGGAATTCGGAGGCGGCGCCATATGCGACTTCGGCGCCCATCACTTCGATATCGCGCAGTGGGGGCTCGGCATGGACGAGAGCGGCCCGGTCGAAGTGCGGCCACCGGAAAAGTCCGATGCCCTGAGCGGTGCCGTGATGGTCTACGCCAACGGCGTCACCGTCACCCAAACCGGCGGCGAGGGCATGCGCTTCGGCGGCCTGCGCTTTTACGGCACGGACGGCCAGGTGGAGGTGGACCGCGGCAATTTCGAGTTGGTGCGCGGGAAGGAAACCATGGTTCAGGCGGCCCGCGCCGAAAAGGAATATCTAACCGACGCGAAGATCCGCCTCTATCACAGCAAGTCCCATTACGCGGATTTCCTGGAGCGTGTCGCGGATCGCAAGCGCCCGGTTGCCAGTGAAATCGTAGGCGCCCACACCGCCATCTGTTGCCACCTGATCAACATCGCCTACGCCCATCGCAAAACCATCAAGTGGGATCCCGCCAAACTGGCCTTCACCGACCCCTCGTGCGACGCCGCATGGCTCACCCGCAATTATCGCGCCCCGTGGAAAGTATGACCGCGAATCGTCCTGGAATACACGTGACCTCGAAGGCATCCCCCACGAAAACCGCTGCCCAAGGATTTCCCAACGAAATTCCTTGGCGAAGCGGAGCGGATGGCTATTTTCGCGCATGTAGAGGTTCCCCATGAATCCGGCCGCAAATCACTGTCCCTGGCCCAAATTCGCCGTTTGGTGCATTGCGGTTCACTCGCTTCGCCGAACTTCCTGCCTTTTGGCCCCCTTTTTCCCCGCAACCCCTGATACCAATTCCAAAGTTACTCATCAATCGGCGGAGGGGGCTCTTCCTCAGCCCCCCATCCGCCGCCGATTGTGAATAACTTTGCCGGGACATCCGAGGCTCCGGTTGATAACTTTCCAACGCCGACTTCCTCGCGCTCAACCCGAGCGGCACCCTGAAATGGAAGTACTCGATCGCTACGGCTGGTGCCGACATCTATTGTTCTCCGACCATCGGTGCCGACGGCGTGATCTATTTTGGCGCGGAGACCGGGTTTCTCTATGCATTGAACTCGGATGGCTCATTGGCATGGAACTACGGCACGGGCAACGGCATCAACTGGACCTCCCCCGCGATCGCCAGCGACGGCACCGTATATATCGGAAATAACGATGGCAAACTCATTGCATTATCCACAAGCAGCATGGGGCTGGCAAATGTCGCGTGGCCGAAATTCCGTCACAACAACAACAACACCGGGCTGTCCACCGTCATCAGCGGGACCCTGAGAGCCCAGGAAAGCTGGCGCCAGTCAAATTTCGGGGATCCATCCAACAGCGGCTCGGGCGCCGACCTCAACGACCCCGACCATGACGGCATTGTCAATTTGTTGGAGCATACCTTCAGCGTGCCCGCCGCAACGCACAGCATGCTCTATATGCGCCTGCGAGTGGCAAACCAGTGAGCGGGCGGAGGGGGGACCTCCTGTCCCCCTGTCTCATTCAATCCGCTTGGTCAAGTCTCTAACACTCCACAGCGCGCCTGCGGCAGGCGCCGCGTTGCCGCGCAACTTGCGCGCGCCACTCTTCCGATTGGCCCCAAAGCGCTCGCGACACGCGTGAAACACCCCATCCACAAACTCCCGACTCCCGATCACTTCGCCATCCGAGAAATGCCTCACTCGGGTTCGCAGCATCTTGCTTATCGCCACCTCCCGGCTCGCTTCAAGCGGTGCCGTTGGGGCTGCGGCCGCGTCCTTTTTCAAGCGCTTTCCCGTGACCTTCACCTCGGGTTTCCCAGCCTCGCCCGCCACTTCCTTCACCTTCTCCTCGACCTCCCCCAACAAAATCATCCGGTATTGCTTTGATACGTTGCCGGCCCAATGCCGTGCGTCCGCCTGGTAGCCCTTGTGCGCCATGAGTGCCCGCACCAACCCGGCCCGCGCCTTCTTGCCATTGCCTTTCGCGCCGCCGCCCATCGCCTCGCCATAACTGCTCCAGCGGTAATCCGCAGGGTCGGTCACCAAGCCCGCCCTAACGGGGTTCAGATCGATATAGGCAGCCATCGTCCTGGCTGCGAGCCCGTCCTCCACCAGCACGCTCTTGTAGCGGGATTCCCACAAAGCCCCCGTGCGGTCGTGCTTGGTGTTGAACCACCGGGTGAAGCGCACCAGCAGCGTTTTCATGAACTGCCCGAGGTCGCACATCCGATAGGTGTAGCGTGCGTGGATCGCCTTGACCAACGACTCATCGGCCTGGCCGGTTTTCACCTTCTGCCGGGCCTCAGCCAACTCCCTGGCCACCTCGGCGACCACCGCTTCGTCGTAGAGGACTCGCAAGCGCTGCAGCAATTCCTTGTCTGACAAAGTCTCCGCCTCTAGCGGCGGCACCTCCAACAGCAGGTGCAGGTGGTTGCTCATCAGGCAATACGCCAGCACCCGGCAGCCGGAGAAATTCTCGCACATGCGCATGAAAGTGCGGAATTGTTCCTTTTCCTCCTGGCCGAATGCCTGGCGCCGCTCCACCACTCGGGTGATGCAATGATAGATCACCGGTCGTTCGACCGAATCTTTCCAAGGGGCCAGCCAGCGCGCGCGTCTCATGGTGAAATTGGGTTTGGAGGTGGTGCGACACCAATTGCGGTGACAACAGCCGCAGCCTAGCCACTGGCGGACCGACAGCAAGCGAAATTCGATGGTGTTTCCGAATGGCGCAAGACCGCTTTTCCATGCCTTGTCATCAAAGCCGTGCTTGATCCACTCGGCGGCGGGTTTGTCCGAGATATATTGATAGGGCCGGCTGAGGCTTCTGTCCTGCACCGCGCCCACCAGCACTTTCCACTTGGCGTCGAGGACAATCGCCGGAAGTGGAGGAGGGCTAACCGGCTCCGGCACGCAGAGCCACATGAACTAGCGAGGCTCCGCCTCAGACCCAAGACTGCAAGACACAAGACACAAGACGAAGAACTTGACCTAACGACAACATCTTTCACTTTTCAAGCACTAAAACCCGCGCTGCGCTGAGTGTGGAATTGGAAGAAACTTTTGTTTGGAGGCTCCGGGCAGGATGCCCGGGCCACGTGGCGCGGGCATCCTGCCCGCCGCCTGTAACAGCCAAGTTAGTCGGGAGGACTCTTGTCCGCCTTGAAGGTGCGCATGTTGGTTCCGCTGACGGCAGACTCCAGGATCTGGTGCGGGGTGGAAACGACCAGGCCGCGATCATCGTACAGCGAGACGAAAATCGCGATCGGGCGCTCCGCCGGCAGCGGCGCGACAATGCGATCTTTTTCGACGATGGCGGGCACGCTTGCAAACGACCGGCCCAGCCAGCCGCCCGCGTTGTTCGCGTAGTTCACGACCGCGCGGATGACCGGCCGCCGCGACTGGAACGGAACCGTCACCGTGCCGGCGGCGGGCCTGGCGGGATCCACGTCAATCTTCATCGGCCCGGTGTTCTCTTTCACAGGTTGCAGGACGGTAATCGAGACTTGTTCGGGCGCCGGGGTGGTGTACGTAGCCGTGTCGGTGGGCGTATTCGCAATACTCCGGTCGCTGGTGGTCTGCCCGACAGCGCGACCGAAATACGCCAGTGTTTCCCCGCCAGCGCCAGTGCTGAAATTGACGGGGTTCGCCCATACATTCATCGACCAGTCGGCCATGCCGGCTGTCGGCAGGCCTGAGGCGGCAACATGATTCACTTCCTGCAACCCGCTCAGGGAAATGGCCTTGCCGAACTTCCTCGCAACGTAGGTCTCACTACCCGAACTGAGCGTTCCGTGGTTACCGTTGCCCGACGTGTCAGCCAGGTTGCCGTCGAAACTCCACCGGTTAGTCAGTTGGACCTGCGCCGGCGCCGACCAGACGGTCTGGGCCTTCTTGATCTGCTCCTCATTCAGGCCGAAAGCCCTGAGGACACCGAGCGCCATCATCCAGTTGGGCTTCTTGCTGAGCACATCCCGGTCGAGGCGCTCCAGCATATCATTCGAAGTGTGGCGTTGAACTCCGGCGCCGATAACCTTCATCCTGATGCCGTTCGCCTCCAGGCCGCTGGCCACCAGGCACACGTAGCCGCTCGGTCTGGCCGCTCCGAATTCCGTGATGGAATCCCCAAGGAAGGCGACGGCCTCGCCGTCCTTCACCAGGACTTCCTGCGCCGCGACGCCGGACGCCGTCATCGCCACTGCCACCGCAACCGCCGCCGCTACCTGCATGCCATGTGTGAACCTGCTTTTCATGTCACTTCTCCTTTTGCCCTTCGTTACTTCGCAACTTGTGACTGCGGAGTTTGACCTCATGAGGCTAGGCACCACCCCCCGGCCCTGTCAAGGTCGAGGATTTAATGATGAATTTCGCGAGGGTATTGGTTTCGTTGTTAGTCGCGGGAAAATTCGTCTGTCAAATCTTCGGCCATGGGTGCGTTCGCTCACGCGGACCCAATCCAAACGGCCGTTTCTAACATGCGCGGGATTGTTTCGGAAATTTTCATCTCCGCCAGGAATCCGCGAAAGATCTGCCCGGATTTGCGTATAAAGACCAGGCTGGCAGCTTTCTTCTACTTGAACATCGCCCTTCCGAAACATTGAAACACCTGTTGCGCCCCTCCGGTCCGGCTATCGGCCCTCGCAACGGCCCTCCCCAATTTTTTAGCATTCATTGACATGGACTTGTACTCGACGATCCGCCTCCTTGCCTTGGTTGGCTCCGGCCTCGTCGCCGGGGCCATGGCCGCACACACGGTCGTTCTTGGAACGATCCTGACCTGGCTCCTCGACGAGCGCCGTCCGAAGGAACTCCACACCCTGCTCGATGGCTATCGGAAGCGTTATCTGGCGCGGATTGTGGTTTATTGGGCGGTCTTCGGCTTTCATTTTCTCGCGATCAGCCTGTTCGCGGTCGTGGCATTGCTGGCTGGGCGCGGGGCCTCGCTGGCGGTCGCCGCAGCCGTTATCGGAGCGCCGCTCTGGGTGGCAATCCACTTGGCAACATTCGGCCGTCTCGAAGCGAAGGCTATGGCCACCCCCGAAGCGCTGACCGAGCCCGAGCGCGTCCGCTTCGTGCGTTACAACGGCGTGCTCCACGTCTTTTATACGCTCTGCCTGTGCGCCGCCTTTGTCCTCATGGCCATCACCCCGGCGTGAACTGTGGGACGGTGGTCGCGCCAGACTTCGTCGACAGCAGCGTGCAGGAGACCCGACATTGGCATTCTTTTTAAGCCAGGGCACCTGGCCGCCACCAACAGCGGTGGCACCTGCCCGGGAGAGGACAAGACTTTCACGACCCCATTGCTCTGCACCTACACCACCGCCGATGGTGCCGCTCGCACCGGGTACAACCCCACATTCCCGACCCTAATGATATGGATAGCATGCTCACCCGTAAACAGCTCGTGGAGCACGGGAAAATTTCCGCCGGATGCTTTTTCAGTTGCGCCTGGCGGCGGCAGGCAGGAAGCTCCGCCCGCCGGGCCACCCCATGACGGGACGCCTTGCAAAATTACACCGAGCATATGAAACCATTACGGATCACCTTGATAGGATTGTGGGTTGCGAGCGGCGCCTTGCTGGCGGACACCCCACCGGTGAAGCCCGGCCCGTTCGTCCCCTCGCCGTCGAGCGTCAAGGAGTTTCCGGCGCTGCGCGGCATAACCGGCACCCGCGCCGCCCTCGAGGACCTGATCACCACCCACGGCACCCAATTCCCCCAAGGCAAGGAATTCCTCAAACGCCTCACCGACCTGGAACCATCCATCCAGGCCGCCGAATCCGCCCTGGCCGGTGGCGACGCGGCGGCCCGGCAGCGCCTCACCGAACTGGCCGGACAATTCACCGTGCTGCAGCGCGACGCCCTGCTGGCCAATCCGCTGTTAGCCTTCGACAAGCTCCTGTTGATCAAACGCACGCCGGCCAAACTCGGCCTGCCCCAAAACCATGTGGGCAACTGCTCCCTGCCCAACACCGGCTACGACAACGAGATCGCCGTGCTCTCGCCGGTGAACCCACAGGGCAACCTAACAACCCTGATGAAGCCGGAGAAGACCGGGTTTGTGGGCGACATGAAACTGGACTTCGACGGGGACAAACTGCTGTTTTCCATGCCCGGCAAAAACGACCGCTGGCAGATCTGGGAAATCAAGACCGACGGCAGCGGCCTGCGCCAGGTGACTCCAGGCGAGGAACCCGACGTGGACAACTATGACCCGTGCTACCTGCCTAACGGACAGATCATCTTCGCCTCGAACCGCGCCTTCGCCAGCGTGCCCTGCAGCGACGGCGGCGACAAAGTGGCCAACCTCTGCAAAATGAACGCCGATGGCTCCGGCATCCGCCAGTTGTGCTTCGACCAGGACCAGAACTGGTGCCCCACCGTGCTCAATGACGGCAGCGTGATGTATACCCGCTGGGAATACTCCGACACGGCCCATCTCTTCACGCGCATCCTGTTCCGCATGAACCCGGACGGCTCCGGCCAGATGGCCTACTACGGCAGCAATTCCTATTGGCCCAATGCGTTCTTCTTTGCCAAACCCATCCCTAACCACCCCACCAAGTTCATTTCCGTCATCTCCGGCCACCACGGCGCGCCGCGCATGGGCGAATTGATCCTGTTCGACACCGCCAAGGGGCGCTACGAGGCCGACGGCGTGGTCCAGCGCATTCCGGGCGCGGGCCAGAAGGTCAACCCCGTCATCGCCGACCAACTGGTCGATGGCTCATGGCCGAAGTTTCTCCATCCCTATCCGCTCAGCGACAAATACTTCCTGGTTTCCAGCCAGCCCACACCGGAATCGAAGTGGGGGATCTATCTGGTAGATGTGTTCGACAACATGACACTCATCAAGGAACAGGACGGTTATGTGTTGTTCGAGCCGATCCCGTTGCGCAAAACCACCCGCCCGCCGGTCATCCCCGACCGCATCGACCTGACCAAGAAAGAGGCCACGGTCTATCTGGCGGATATCTATCAAGGGCCCGGCCTCAAGGGAGTGCCCCGCGGAACCGTAAAGAAAATGCGCCTCTACGAACCGCACTACGGCTTCCTGTACCCACAAATGGCCGGACATATCAAAATCGGCATCGACGGCCCGTGGGACGTCCATCGCATCCTCGGCACCGTGCCGGTCGAGGCCGACGGTTCGGCCAACTTCAAGGTGCCCGCCAACACCCCCGTCGCCGTGCAACCGCTCGACGCGCAAGGCAAGGCCATCCAGCTCATGCGCAGTTGGTACACCGCGATGCCCGGCGAGAGCTTCTCGTGCATCGGCTGCCACGACACCCAGAACGCCATCCCGCCGACCAAGCCGACCATCGCCAGCCAGCGCCAGCCCTCGGAAATCACCCCGTGGCGTGGCCCGGCCCGCGGCTTCAGCTTCAAACGCGAGGTGCAGCCGGTATTGGATAAATTCTGCGTCGGTTGCCACAAGGAAGGCGCCCAGCCGGTCAACGGCCAGCCCGTGCCCGACTTCACCGCCAAGAAAACCAACGGCGACCGCAACTTCACCCCGGCCTACATCGCGCTCCATCCCTTTGTGCGCCGCCCCGGCCCGGAAAGCGACTACCACCTGCAAATACCGTTGGAATGGCATGCCGACACCAGCGAGCTGGTCCAGATGCTCCAGCGCGGCCATCACAACGTGAAACTCGACGAGGAGGCCTGGGACCGCATCGTCACCTGGATCGACCTCAACGTGCCCGACCACGGCACCTGGACCGAGCAGTCCAACGGCGCGCAGCCCGTCATGCAGCGGCGCCTCGCGATGCACGTGAAATACGCCAACCGCAGCGACGACCAAGAACAGATCCCCGAACCAGTGAGCAAGGAACCGGTGGCCTATGTCGCCCCGGCACCGCTGCCCGAGCGCAAGCCGCTGGACCTGCACGTGGCCGGGTGGCCGTTTGACGCCGCCGAGGCGGCCAAACGGCAGGCCGACTCGAAGTTAACCGCCAAGCTGAAGGTCGACGTGGTGGGGGGACTGTCGTTGGAACTGGCGGCGATTCCCGCCGGCGAGTTCCTGATGGGCGAGGCCGACGGCGAGGCCGACGAACTTCCCGTGTGCCAGGTGAAAATCGACCAGCCGTTCTATCTGGGTGTGGCGGAAATCAGCAACGCCCAGTATGCGCTCTTCGACCCCGCGCATTCAAGCGGCGTGATCAGCATGACCGGCAAGGACCAGACCTCACGCGGCGTTGACGTCAGCCTGCCTAACCAACCGGTGGTGCGCGTCACCTGGAACGAGACCATGGAGTTCTGCAAGTGGCTTTCCAGCAAGACAGGCAAGAAATTCACGCTGCCCACCGAAGCCCAGTGGGAATGGGCCTGCCGCGCCGGCACCGGCACGCCGTTCTTCTATGGCAACCGCGACACGGATTTCTCCAAGTTGGCCAATCTGGCCGACCTCTCGCTCAACGGCCTGGATCGCGGCGACGCCCCGCCATGGCATCCCAGGGACCGCCGCTTCACCGACGGCAACTGCGTGACCGCGGACGTGGGCGCCTATCAGCCGAACGCGTGGGGCCTGCGCAACATGCATGGCAACGCGGCCGAGTGGACCCTCAGCACCTATCGACCCTATCCCTATCAGGCCGGCGACGGGCGCAACGACCCCAACCCGGCCGACATGAAAACCGTGCGCGGCGGCTCATGGTTCGACCGACCGGTCCACGCGCGCTCCGCCGCGCGCTTGCCCTACCGGCCGTGGCAGGCGGTTTACAACGTCGGCTTCCGCGTGGCGATGTCCGAGTGACCCCGCCGGCAACGGGGGAATGCGCCTGCTCAGACATCCTGGTCCGTGCCGTAAAATGGTGGGATTTGAGGAAACTGGATGAGCCCATCTGAATCCGGGCAGGATGCCCGGACCACGGTGGCGCGGGCATCCTTGCCCGCTGCCAAGCTGCTGATAAGTTCATCCATTTTTCCCTCGGATCAGGATGTCTGAGGCTGTTCAGCCGGTTGTCGGCAGCGTCGAGCGCAACGGCTTCACGTTGGGTTTCAT